>Ga0214192_1000101_pt1 | contig 48907 bp, 37 predicted proteins | sample TroBogEpilimnion_44_FD_153030 | JGI IMG/M metagenome (GOLD analysis project Ga0214192, IMG submission 153030) | Freshwater microbial communities from Trout Bog Lake, WI - 29JUL2008 epilimnion | ecosystem: Environmental > Aquatic > Freshwater > Lake > Epilimnion/Euphotic zone | place: Trout Bog... | reverse complement strand
TCCCTCTTGAGGAGACTTCTCAATAGCTCAGTTGGTCAGAGCGCTAGGCTTTTAACCTAGTGGTCGGGGGTTCGAGTCCCTCTTGAGAAGAATTATTTTGTGCTTTATTTTGTTTTGTCATAAAAAATTGATTTAATGAGTTAAATTTTATAATAATATACAATGACGGATTCTCAAACATGCAGTGTTTGTTGTGAAAAATATAATAAATCTACTCGTAAAGAAGTAAAGTGTAATTATTGCACTTATCTTGTTTGTTTAGAATGCAGTAAGCGATATTTGCTTGAGTCTAGTCAAGATCCACACTGTATGAATTGCCGTCACGCCTGGAATATTGAAATTATAACTTCAGTATTCACTAAAACATTTTACGAAAAAGAATACAAAAAACACAGAGAACAAGTTATATTTGAACGTGAAAAAAGTATGATGGTTGAAACACAACCATATGTTGAAGTTGAAAAAGATGTTATTTTAGTACAAGAATTAATTAAAAAAGCAAATAAAGAAAAAGCCGAAATTAATCAAAAACATATGGAACGTGTGGCAATTTTTTTAGAAACTGGACCAAATACGAGCATTATTTCTCATGATGAATATATTAAAAATTTAGAAATATCAGCTGAACTTGCGATGCAATTAGAGCGAGTTAAATATATGCATAAACATTATTTATTTCGTATTCAATATCTTCGCGGAAGAGGAAAACGTAATATAGAAAGAAAAGAATTTGTACGGTGTTGTCCAAATGAAGACTGTAAAGGATTTCTTAGTCAGCAATGGAAGTGTGGTTTATGCAATGTAAAAGTATGTGCAGATTGTCACGAAATTAAAAGTCGCCCAAACGATACTGAAGAGAAAGAACATACATGTGATCCAAATAATGTAGAAACTGCAAAATTACTAAAGAAAGATTCTAAGCCTTGTCCAAAATGTGGTGTATACATTTTTAAAATTCACGGTTGTAATCAAATGTGGTGTACTAATTGTCATGCCACTTTTGATTGGGTAACTGGACGAATTACAACTGGAATTGTACATAATCCTCATTATTACGAATTTATGCGACAAAATAATAATGGAGTTGTACCACGTCAAGTTGGTGATATAGAATGTGGTGGAATTCCAGGAGCATTTGAATTTCTTTCACATTTAAATGGATTATTTATTGAAAAAAATAATAAGCCTAGAATTAATATTTATGATTCTAGGAAAGGTGTTGATTATGTTACACAAGAATATAAGTCACTTTATACTGATATAAATGTAATTCATCGTGTTCATGGACATATTCAAGCTGTTACAATTCCTCAATATGCTGTTGAAGATAATATAGCTGATCGTAATCGCGATATTCGAATCCGTTATATGTTAAATTTACTTAATGAAAAAGATTTTAAGAAAACACTTTATCAGCGTGAAAAAAAGACAAATAAAGACCGTGATGTAAGTATGATTTTAGAAACATATCAAAGTGTTGTGGCTGATATATTACGAACTATTTATACTAGTACAACTATTCCAGAAGTCATAGACTTATATAATCGTCTAAAGGAACTACGTGCATATATTAATCAATGTATGTGGAAAATTTCTAACAGATATAATAATGTATGCCCAATAATTGAAGATAATTGGGGATGTATTACTACTTCATCAATAATATATGAAGACAAAAAGAAAAATAAACAAAATATTATACTTGTAACAGAAGACGGAACCGAATCCATATGATTAGATTATAAATCTTAAAGTAAATACACAAATAAATATATATAATAGTATATAGAATGAATCGTCGTAGAGACGTTTTAAAAAAATATGAAGAATTTGCTCAAGGATATGATGAATCTAGTATAGATGAATTATGTAAGAAAAGTGATTCTGGATTTCAATTACAAGTTCAGCAATCTTTTTTGCGTAAATTTATTCATGAAAATCCAGATTTAAAGCATGTTTTGTTATATCATCAAATTGGCAGTGGTAAAACAATTACTTCTATCATTTTGGCTGAAGAATATATGACAGATAAACCATCTATGAAAACTTTAGTAATACTTCCTGCGCGTTTAAAATCAAACTTTTTCAATGAACTTATGCTTCTTCCTAAATATATGAGTCCAGCTGAATTTGCTATGTATATGAATGCTGAAACTTCTAAAAAAATTAAAAAAGACATTCTTAAACGTTTTATTGATAAATTAGGAGATAGATATAATATTATCTCATTTGAAAGATTACGTATAGATGTTCTAAAAGAAAGACACCCTAAAACCTATTTAACTAATTTAATTAAAAACAAAATTGTAATAATAGATGAAGTTCATAATTTAATTAGTGGTTCTTTTAATCACGCTGGTTTACACATTATTGAACAAGATAATTTACCAATTGATGAGCCTCATAAAATGAAACCAATAAAAACAATTAATAGTATTTTACTGAAAGTTATGACAAAGCATTCTGAAGATTCTACTCGTTTTGTATTTTTAACTGCAACGCCTATTTTTGATAATATTAAACAATTTGCTGAACTTGTTGAAATTATGAATCCAACTGAGAATATACCAGAAACTAGTACTATTAATGAATTAACTAAGTATTTAGCTGGTAAAGTTAGCTATTTTCCAGGTAGTTCTGCTAAAACATATCCTAGTGTATCATATGAAAATCATGATATTATACCAAGTAAATATCACGAAGGTATGTTAAAATATATACGTGAAGGTAATGAAAAAGTTGAAGCTGGCGAAGATCCTGAAAATTTTCCATCTATTGGTAATGCTTTCTATTCTGGTGAACGTATGGTTTCTATATTCGCTTATATAAAACCTGAATCAGGATTTGCAGAGCTAAATCCTGAACATAAACATTCAATACCATTTGATGCAGCTTTAGAACTTGGTTATAATAATCCTGATAAATATATGCCAAAAATTAAAGCATTAGTTGACAATTTTGATAGTTTACTAGGAAAACATCTTGTTTATACTAATTTTATTCAAAATGGTTCTGATATTGTATGTGAATATTTGAAACGACTTGGCTGGATTGATATCAAAGATGTTTTAACTGGAAAAGTAGCTAATCCTACAAATTATAAATGTTTTGCTACATGGGATGGTGCTACTACTAATTCTGAAAAAGATGCAATTAAAGGTTTAGCTAATCATGTAAATAATTTAGATGGTCGTTTATTAAAAGTTATAATAGGTTCTCCTTCTATGAAAGAAGGGGTTTCATTCAAACATATTCAACATTATCATTTATTAGATCCGGTATGGAATCAATCTACAAAAACGCAAGTAGAAGGTCGTGCAATTCGTTTCTGTTCTCATTATGATATACCTTTAGATCATCCTTTCTTAAAACGACATGTTGTTATTCATTTATATAAATTAAAATATTCTGATTCTCCATCTGAAGAAGTAATAAAAGCAATGAAAAGAATTGCTATTAATGTAAGTATAGATTCTTACATTTATGATAATATTATTTATAGTAAAAATGAGAAAGTGCGTCTTGCTGAAATTGCTTTGCGAAAAGTAGCTTTTGATTATTATTTATTTAGAAAACTATACAAAAAACAGGAAGATATTAGTAAAACTCGTAGCTTAAATTCTGAAGATTCTGTTTATAATTTAACTTTATCAAAAGATATAAATATAAAAAATAAACCAAAGAAGGAAGTAAAAAAGAATCCATTAGCTAAACCAAAATGTGTTCCAAAATCAAAAAATCCTCCTTGTAAAGCTGGATTTGAAGTGCGACCAAACAAATACGGGGCTTCTTGCTGCTATAAAATTAAGAAAGAACCTGCAGCAAAAACAACTTGTGCGCCAAAAGAAAGGCGACCTCCATGTAAAGAGGGCTTTGAAGAACGTCCAAATAAACAAGGTGATCCGTGTTGTTTTAAAATTCCAAAAGGAAAATCTGCTTAATAAGAAATGATATAAACGAATATCTTTATTTTTATAAAATTTATAAGATGATTATAGCTTTTATAGATATACCAGTTCTAGGTATACGAGGTACGTCAACTGTTCTATGGGGTCTTGCTCACTATAATGAAACTATTCTTGGTAATAAAAGTATTATAATTACATTTAAAGAACTATATAACTACAAGTTTAATACATTTGTTGCAAATACTAATGAAGATGTTATAAAACATTTTAGTAAACGTTTTGACGTATATGCATTATATACAGATGAGATAGAAGATAAATTAAAAGAATTAAAGATTGATATTTGTTATATATCATCTGGAGGATTTAGTGATTGTTATTATCCAAAAACTATACCATCTATTACGAATTGGGTATTTATAGCTAGAAATTCAAATGCATTTTATTCAACTGCAATTTCACCATATGTAGCAAAGAATACATGCCCAATTATTCCAAATATTATTTATATAGATAATTATGAAAAGACAAATATTCGTAAAGAACTAGGTATACCTGATAATGCTATAGTTTTTGGTCGTCATGGAGGAAAACAAACATTTAATATTCCTTTTGTTTATGAAGTAATTACTGAGATATGTAAATCTGATCCTGATATTTATTTTGTTTTTATGAACACTGATAAATTTATTGATTATAAATTACCAAATTTAATTCATATTTTTGGTACGCCTGATATAACAAATAAAACTAAATTTATTAATTCATGCGATGCGATGATACATGCTAGAATTGAAGGTGAAACATTTGGATGTGCCTGTGGAGAATTTGCACTTTGTGAAAAACCGATTATTACGTCTAAAGGTGTCGATGATGAACATTTAAATATATTAGGTGATAAAGCGCTTATATATAAAGATGCTGAAACTCTTCGCGAATGTATTTTTGAATTTAAGAAGAATAAAGAAAAATATACAAAAAATATGAAAACAAATAGATATCAAGAGTTTACTCCTGAAAAAGTAATGCCTATTTTTAATGAACATATACAAAAATGCCTTCAAAAATGGGAATCTATCAAAGAAATGGAAAAACGAATCGTTCAATAAAAATTTTTTGCGCAATCTCTCTCTCTGCTCATTGCTCATTGAGCAATTTGCTCATTTTTATTTATGGTAATGTTTTTCATTTAAGAATTAATAAAATATTATCTGTTATAGTAATAGCTCATTATGGCTCATTTTGAGAAGAATATATGTTGTGATTTTTGTGACTATAAAACTAATAAACGATATAACTTGACACGACATGTGGAAATAAAACACATTGAACAAAAAAACAACCTTTTTGAACAAAAAAACAACCTTTTTGAACAAAAAAACAACCTTTTTGAACAAAAAAACAACCTTTTTGAACAAAAAAACAACCTTCGTATTTTACACAATAATCAATGCGAAAAATGTGAAAAGATATTATCAAGTAAACAAAATTATAATAGACATATACAAACTTGTCAAGGGAAAAGAAATCTATTAGAGTGTATATACTGTAAAACTATATTTAGTATACCTCAAGCAAGATATAGGCATCAAAAAATTTGCAAAATAAAACTTGAATCGACGAGTACAGAACTTATACTAAAACCATTAGATAAATTAGATATTGCACAGCATATTGAAACTCAGCAAAATATACAAACACAACAATATGTTCAAAATCAACAAAATATAACTATTGTATATGATCCTGAGAAACTAGAGTTATTAAATGATCATCTTCAAGATAAACTAAAAAGTTTTCTAAAACATCCTGATAACAAAACGAATTTTTGTGATTATAGTAAGGAATTAATGGGACGCAAAGAAAACCAATGTATTAAAAAGTCTAATATTAGATCTTCGCATTCTGAAGTACATATTGGTAATAATAATTGGGAATTACGATTGGATAAAGAAATATATCCAGGGCTAATATCAAATATTGCAGATAATTTTAGTGAATGCTTTAATACAGATCAAAAACATAGTAGACAACATAAACTATTTCAAGCATTTTTAGATTATATGGCAGATTTTGGATATTGTAATTCAGATGATCCAGAAGAAATAACAAATAATAAGAAAGATTTTGAAATGCTTACACAACAAGTTAAAACTATTATTTATAATATTACAAGAAAGTCCAAAGATAAAGAAGATGAGTAAAAATAATTATATATTTATATATTTATATTGTATGAGTAGTATTATACCAAAAATAATACATCAAACTGCTCCGGCAGATAAGACTAAATGGCATAAAATATGGTTTACATGCCAGCAAAGTTGGAAAGATAAATTTCCAGATTATGAATATAAAATGTGGACAGATGAAGATTTAGATACTTTTATGAAAACAAATTATCCAGATGATTATGAAATATATATAAATTATCCAGAAAATATTATGAGAATAGATATGGCAAGATATTATATACTAAATACATATGGAGGAATATATGCAGATATGGACTATGAATGTATAAGAAATTTTGAAGAATTTATAGTACCAGATAAAGTTTCTATAGCAGAATCTTCCAATCCTGATAAATCTTGGGAAACATTTCAAAATGCATTAATGATAAGTCCAATAGGTCATCCTTTATGGAAAAATGTAATATTCAGAGATATTCGTTTAAATAAAGATGTAAGAGACGTAAAAGATACTAGAAGTCTTGAAAATTTTTATTTAAGTTTTCGCGATAGTCTTGTATTAGCATTAACAGGGCCTCAATTAATAATGAGAGCATATCAAATTGCACCTATATTCATAAATCCATTGCCATCTAAACAATTTTCCGTTATGACTGTAGGAGTTGGGCCTAGTAACAGTGATGATATAATATTTAATGATTATGATAATATCAGTATATATGCTGTACATCATGGAACTTGTACTTGGTGCTAAAAAAGTAATATGTTGAAATAGAATTAAAATCTCATAATATTATATACAATAGAATGACTGCTTGGATGGACTTAGTTATGGAAATGAAAGCAAAACATAATTGCAGCTTAAAAGAAGCCATGGTATACGCCAAGAAGGTTTACGTGAAACCATCAGATACTGGTGCTAAAAAAGCAGCACCAAAGAAAAAAGCAAATAAGAAGAAGTGAACTAAAAACCTAAATCTTTGAAATCTTCAACTGTAATTTTATTTTTTAGTATATCATATAATTTTATCATATAATCACGGTGATTTATATCTAATTTTTCTATAAATGGTATAACATCATAATCTATAAGGCGAGGAATACTAGTAAGTTGTTCTTTATAAAATTGTGTATATGCAATCATATGACAATAGTATAATAGCCAAGAATCTAATGTAAAATAATCACTAAGTTCATCTTCTCTATCTTCCATTACAAATGGTTGATAATTAGTTAGTTTAATAAAAAGATTATGTGAATCAATAAAATTCCATTTCTTTCCAGGAAGAGAAGATGGAAATATTTGGGAGAAATCCTTATCATTTTTAACTAAAATATTAATTAGTCTTAAATATTTTGAAATTGTAGCTACTTTTAAAGGACGAGCTCGTAATTTTGTTCCTTTATATTCATGTTGAAATTTTCCTTTTAATTCGTTTACTTTTTCAAATTGAGTATTTTCTAATATAGATGCTACATTTTGTCCATAAATATTTGGATTTTTCTTAACTTCAGTTCTAGTTTTTGGTGATATCTGTCTATAAGCCATACTTCTTAAAGATTCCATTATAAATCATATAGATATTAATTTTATTTAAGAAATATTTATTATTATACAAATAATAACCTTTATTAATAATATACAAACTAATATGGCTTATACTTCAACTTCAACTTCTACTTCTATTCCTAAGTTTGTTTTGTTTGATGTAGATGGTGTTATTGTTGAAAATAAAGCAATTCATAATAAAATTAGTCAAAATGTTGCCAAATATGTTAAGCATGTTTCGCCTAAAAAGTTATCACATATGGAAGCAAATGAATTAACAAAAATATTATATAAAACATACGGGCATACATTACGTGGTATTCATGCAACTATAAATAAAACTCATACTCATACTATAAAAGATTTCTGTGATTTTGTATATGATAATGAAAGTATATCTCATTTATATGAGGAAATAAGTTCGCTTGATTTTAAAAATTCAGATACTATATTCAATTTCAAAAAGTTTATTTATCGATGTGCAGATAGTAATATTAAAGTATATTTATTTTCGAATGCACCTATGAAATGGTGTTTACCATTAATTGATGAATTACAACTTCGTGATATAATTCCTTATAATCAGATTTTTTCTTGTAATTCAGGCTTTAATAAAGATGGATTATTAAAGCCTGATAATCTACTATATTATCGTATTGAACAAAATTTATTAAAAAACAACCCGGGACAAATCTATTTTATTGATGATTCTGTTGTTAATCTTGTTCCAGTAATGAACAATTTAAATTGGACGCCTATTTTATATCAACCAGAAGATGTTATATATAAAAGTGCTTGGATGAATTCAATTAGTTCACTTGATCAATTAAATGAAATAGTATTTAATGATGTGTATATACAATAGATATTGTCTTTCATAATTACTAAAATGTTTGTTAAAAGATATAAAGAGGAAACTGTTTTGTAATTAAAATAAAATACAATTATGCCTTTATATATTCGTCATTTACCTGGCGATGGTATGAAAATTCTTCAAGATAATACTTTACCAGATAATGTTGTTGCGTTCAATCCAAGTGTTTCCTATCCGATTCTTTATTTACGTGGTAATAAACATAGTCTAACTACTGAGGAAAACTTTATAATTCTATATAATTTAGAAAAAAAAAAAACCAATATGATACCAAGTCCAATGCATTTTCTTAAAAAAACACATAATATGTATCAAGGATTAGAAGATCTACGAATCTGTTGGCATAATGATCGTTTATGGTTTAGTGCAACTACTACACATGTTTCTGATAATATGACAAGTGAATTAGTAGTTGGATATTTTGATTATTCTTTAAATAAAGTAGAAAGGCTTTCTGCTGTAGATATTGGAATTTTACCGGTTAAAAATGTATGTCCATTTGTATGGAATAATAGAATATGTCTTTTTGATATATATTTAAAAGCAATTTATGAAATTTCAGATGAAATGACAGATGATGGGAAATGGATAAAATTCTTAGCAAAGAAAATAAAATCACTTAAGTGTGGTGGTTCTTATAATGTGGATGATTATAGAGGTTCTACTAGTCCAATTCATCTTCATGGAAATACTTGGGGATGTATAGTTCATGATATTATATTTAATGATCAGACAAATCTTGTAACACGTTTAAGTTACATTCATCATTGGATTGAATTTAATATCGAAGAAGGTTTAATTACTTTTGTTTCAAGTCCATTTTGGGCTGTAAACTGGGGAATTGAATATATAAGTGGTATGCATTTATATAATAATAAAGAAAACGTAGACTTATTTATCGGTATAAATGACATGTCATGTGTTACATATCATACAACCCTTTCAAATCTTCGCACTGGGAAATAATTGCCATTGCTTGTTCTTTTGTATAATGATCATGTTGTGATCCATGATGACCAATTGGTTTATCATAATATTCACATTCAATTGAAAACATATCTCTCTCTGATACAGGTAATACATTTAAATTCAAAAAATCACATGCATATGTAAAATAAATATCTTCTACTTTATGCTTAAAGGTAGAGTAATTAATACTTGTTCTATAATTTTGAATAGTTTCCCAATCAAAATTTTCTATACATTTAATCATAGCCGATTTACGTCTCAAAGACAACCCTCCCTGTATACCTCCAATACGTGGAGCAATTGTTAAAGGACTCGTAAAATTTGCGCCAACATAATCATACTCTAAATAATTATCAATTCCTTTTTTAAATAAAATACAATCTGTTTGAAATATTAGTATATGCTCTTCACGAATACCTTTCCAGAATGCAATATCCATTAACATAAAACTATAAAGTAATTGATTCATATTTGGAAAAGGTAACGGTACAATATTAAAATCAGAACCAGGAAACAAAGATCTTACCCATTCAATATTATCTTCATAAGTATATAAAATAAGATTCCAGCTTTCGCCTAAAAAATACATAAAATTACGTATAACCGATTCTAACATTTCATGGCGACGAGGTTCAACTATAACAGCTACTTTTTTGTTTTGATCATGATTATTAATTATTTGATTATTTTTCCTCAAATAACTACATTGACGCATTAAAATATCTTTAAAAACTTCTCTAGACATTTTATAATATAATTAAAAAAATAATATTTATATAGTATTTCATTTTCGAGAAGATACAGTAGATTGGGGACGCGGTGGACGGGAATAAGAATAAGTTTCTAATTTTTTTACTTTATCTTCTAAAGTTTCAACTTGTTTTAATAATGCTTTAATATATTCATCATGATATTTTATTCTATCTTCGTCATATTTTAATCTTTTAAATATATCTGCAATTTTTTTGCTAAAATCTTTAGCATAGCCCAATAAATTTTTTATACTTGAAGCTTGTGTATTTATACTTTCAATTAGACTTTTCTTTAAAGATGATGATTGAGATAATTCTTTGCTCATTTTATAAATAAAATCAGAAAATAATTATAAAACGCACTAAATATATAAATTAATAGGTTTTGTTAATGGTATACCATTAAATTCACATGCCGCTGCGATTGTATATGCACCTGCATTTTTCCAATATACCCAGTCACCATAATCTAATATTTGAAACTTGTCTAAATCTATAATTTTATCAAAACTATCACATGTTGGTCCCCATATAATTGTTTTTGAATTATTAGTATTATTTTCTTTATCTTTGACTTTTAATGGTTCTGGCTTTAATATACAATGATCATAAATTTTACAATTAAATGAACCATATAAACTATCAGTTATCCAATATTCTCTAATATCGTTTCGTATACGAATATTAATTATTTTTGTGTATAAAGTTGCAATAGTTTCAGCAAAATATCTTCCTGGTTCAGCAATAATCTTGATATTTGTATATGAAAAATAGCTATTAATTGAACAAAATATTTTATTTGACATTTTACCAAGATTATGTACAGTAAAACCACCCCCAATATCAAGTATACTAATTTGAAGAGTATATTCATTTGTCATAATATCATATAATTTTCGACATTGAAATATTGCGTTATCATATGCAGTAGGATCATTTGCACCTGAACCAATATGAAAGCTTATTCCAATAATATTCTTGTGTATTCCTAATATTTTTGCTTTTTCTATAAGCGAAATCCATTCAGATTCAAGTGCACCATATTTATTACTTAATACACATTGTGCACTTGAATCATTTGCATAAATTCTTAAAATTAGTTTTGTTTCAGGTGCTAAACGTGCAATTTTTTCTAATTCACATTCATTATCAAATGTTGTTAAATTAATATTATTTTGTTTAGCATATAATATATCTGATTCTTTCTTACAAGGATTTGCATAAATTATACGGTCTGGTGATATTCCGGAGTCTAAAACAAGTTTGATTTCATTTGGTGATGCACAGTCGAAAAAAGTATTTTCTTTGGCTAAAGTTTTGATAATTTCTGGATTTGGATTACATTTTACAGCATAGTAAGGAGTAATGTTAGGCATAAGATTGTCCCATTTAGTTTTTAAATTTTTTAATAATTTTAGATCATAAACATAAATAGAATCTTCGGAATTCAGAAGTTTTTCAAGTTGATTTGTAGCTACATTTTCAGGATTTAAAGTTAAATTATTGCAATAAGCCGCCACACAAAGTGACTTGGCCAGTTCGTCAGAAGGATATAATTAACAACACATTTTATTTTTATATATTTTTGTAAAATAGATGGAGGCGTCGGTACAACGTAAAGTAGGGGCGCCAAGAATTAGAAAAGGAAATTTTGCAGCGCCAAAATATGAGCCACCATTAATAGCACATACCCAATTAAAATTTCAATCAAAACGCGGTGTTAAAGTAAATAATGAAAATATTACAGATCATAAATCTTTCAGTAGATTATTAAATAGACTTGTAAACATAACTTATAAATTTGAAGAATATTCACCTAATAATCCAAATAATAAAACAATAGAATTTTTAATAAATAATATAGTAAAATTACAAGATGATATTGGTGTTACAATTACAAATGATAGATTAATAGTTGGATTAGAAATTAAATCATTGAATGATTTCGTAAATATGTATTTAAGATATCTTCAAAAGTTAAATTCTTATGTAAGCAAATTATTAAAAACAAAATTACCAAAATGTGTAGAATCTGTTAATATCAAATTACAAAATATATTAAAAGCGTTAGAATCAGATGTAAAAAATAACATTAAAAATACAAAAGTAAAGCAACCGCCTACACAAACACAAACACAACCAGTAATACAAGAATCACAATATAAAAATATTATAATTTTAGGATTAACAAAAGAAGATAAAAATAAAATTACTATACCGCCAGGATGTAAATTGGTAGTTTTTAATTTACAAGAAGTACCGATTAGTCCAATGGTCCTATTTAATAAAACATTAAAGAATACATATAATGATTTTTGTAATACTTTAGCCAAAACAGGAGAAGGAGATAAAATTAAATCTGTGGAAAGTATTTTAAAAGAATATAAAATTCCATATAAAACATATTTAGAAAACAATCAAGCTCCAAATTATATAAATAATCTATTTATTTATGTACCCAAAATGTATAACACATTATTTAAATCAGGGGTATACGATTTAGATAAAGAAATTCCAGATTATCCTACACAAAAAATGAAAGAGTTGAATAATTTTAACTTTTTTAATAAAAACTGCAAAGATAGAATCTCAACTACTAACGCGAATGAAAGTGTTGAAACTATTACACAATCAATATATAAAGGAAGTTTAGAAGAATTTATACCTAAAAATACACCAAACTCACTCGAAGAATTAATAAATGGTTATATACCAATTATTGATATTATGCAAAAATTAGGACCTGCAACTTATTACGTTACAAATTTTGTTAATTAATTTAATAAATATTAAGTGTACGTGCGGACGGATCAGTTGCATTTGTCCATTTCGGCATCCAATAATGTGGAATTATATGTGTTTGTAATGGAAATACTTTGATAAAAATATCTTGATACCACTCAGCATCATTATTATGACCAAATATTTTTGCAGTTTCTTGTAATTGTTCAAACCAAGAATTTATTTTAGTTGAAACTCCATCACTAAATGCTTCTTTACGTCGATATAATACTTCTTTTGGTAATAAATCTGGATAAAGGACATTAAAAGCATCGCGTAAAAATTGCTTTTCCATTTTGTTTTTTGTAGGTCGACGTAACTTTACTGGAAGAGATAGATAAGTATCGACATATTTTGGATCTAAAAATGGTAGCCTAGCTTCTAATCCAAAATTTGCAAGACATCTATCAACTCTAAGACCATCATACATGTGAATTTCTGAAAGTAAATCTAAAGAATCTTGATCTGCAATTTCATCATTAGGAGCATAATAATTATATAAATATCCCATGGCTACTTCATCAGAACCATCTCCATTCAATATAATCTTAATATTTGTTTTTTCAGAAATATATTTAGCTAATAAATATTGTGGAATACTTGCACGAACTGTAGTTGTATCGTATGATTCGATGGCTTCAACTACATCTTTTACATGATCAATTGCGTCCTCTGTAGTAACAAGAATATTATGATGATCTGTTTCTAAATATTCAGCTACTTGATTTGCATAATCAAAATCAGTTGCTTTTTCATCAAATCCAATTGTAAATGTTACAATATGATTAAATTTACATATTTTCTTTGCAACAGCAACTACAAGACTACTATCAAGACCTCCTGATAATAAAAACCCAATATTTCTTTCACCTTCAAGGCGAACCTTTACAGAATCTATGAAAGCATCTGTTACTTCTTTATATTTTTCCATTAAAATCTTATTATCATCTTCATTATAAGATAATTTTTCATAAATAGATATATTTGGATTTATTACATAATGATGATCCAGTTTAGATGATGGTTCTTCTTTAAATTTTGACATATTAATTTTAACATATGTATTTGGTTTAAAATGATATATTTTATACTTTGTTTGTATAATACCTTTTAATAAACTACTAAATATTATACCTTTATCTGTAATTGCATAATATAGTGGTCTAACACCATATGTATCTCGAGAAGCTATTATTTCAACATCATTTTCTTTTTGTATTCTACCTATAAAAGCATATTCGCCTCTAAGTTCTGCAATAACTTTATGAATATTTGAATCATAGTAATCAATTAAATGACATATTACTTCACAATCTGAGTTACTTTTCATTATAAAACCATATTTTTGAATAATTTCCTTATAATTATAAATTTCACCATTACAAACAAGTTGAAGTATTGAACCATTTTTTAAATTATATATAAAAGGTTGATCTCCATTAGGTGATAAATCATGAATAGATAAACGATAAAATGAAAAGTAATAATCTGGTCCTTTTAACTTACAATTTCTGTCTGGCCCGCGCACTTTTAAATGTGTTGCAAATCTAGCATAATTAGCATACTCGTCTTTAATAAAAAAATGTCCTTTTTTTCTGAAATAAGCCCAAATTCCACACATTAATTAGATAAAATATAATGTTTCTTTCTTAAGTGAATTATAATTTATTATTAGTTGGACATAATAATTTAAAACATTTTGATGTTTTATCATCTTTTTCTATTTCAACTTCTTCGTTTAAGTTTAAATATTTAAATTTAAGACAATCTACTGCAGATGGTCTTAATGTATAATCTTTTTGAAGAAGAGATAGTATAAATGATTTACAATTCTCACTAAGTACAACATTATCTAGAAAAATAACAACAGTTTCTACTATTTTATATTCTGTTTCTTTAGATGTAACAGATCTAAATGGAGGATCTCCATATATTAATTCATATGTCAAACATCCCATCGCCCATACGTCTATTTTTTCATTGTAGATATATTTAAAATTAATTAATTCAGGAGCCATAAAATCTAGCGTTCCTCCTCGATGCATATAATAATTAATATTCATAGTTTTATCTATAGATAAGCCAAAATCACATAATTTAGGAGTTCCATTATTTGTAACTAATACATTTTCAGGTTTAATATCACAGTGTATTATGTTTTTAGAATGCATATATATTATAGCTTCAATAAGTTGATAAATAAATTGTGACGCAGCTATTTTTTCTGGTATTCTTTCATGTTCGAAAGATTTTTTATAATAGTAAAGATCCCCAAAATGTGCATATTCTTGTACAATACATATTTTATCTATATCTTCAAAATAAGATAAAGTTTTAATAATATTATGATGATGTAGCATAGTAGAAATTCGTATTTCATTAATAATTTTAATAATATCCCATCGTGAATGTAAGAAATCATATATTTTTAAAACAACAATTTTATCAGAATCTTTAATAGTACATTTTACAATAGAACTAGATTTCGACTTGTGTAATATTTCAAGCTTATTGAAGGATCCATTTAATACCATAGATAACCTTATAAATATACAAGAATATAAATTCTAAATATATTTTGAAGATTTGAAGATTTAAAGAAAGATAAAAAATTTATATATATAAACGCACGTATAACACAGAATATATTTAAAAATTTAAATCTAATTAAATAGAAATGAATAACTTATTACTAATAATTGGCTCAATCTCTTATTTACATGCATTAATAAATTTATTAGAAAAAAGAATAATTCAAGAGTTTATAGGTATATATAAAAGACCACTGTTTATGTGTCAATCTAATGATAAAATTAATTTTACATCTTTAGGAATGCCATCTGGGCATAGTGAAACATTTTTCATTAGTGGTTTATTATTATTATACCATAACTATATTAATCTATATATATTTATTATATCAATAATCATTATTTCGTTGCAAAGAATTTTATATGAATATCATACTTTTAATCAAGTAATTAGTGGATTATGTTTAGGCGGTTTATATAGTTGCCTTTATATAAAAATTAACAATTGGAGTAGTACAATTTTATTTATACCTATAAATCTAATTGTGATATATAGTTTAATTTTATTTGTTAAAGAAATATATAATAAACATAATAATCAATCTCAATATTTATTATTTTAATTTAATAGAAGATATGACTGTTACAACATTTACTATATATGGTTTTCAAGGATGTAAATATTTTAATGGTGCAATTGAACTCATGAAGACTCTAGTAATAAAAAATCCAAAAAAAATTAAAGTTATTGTAAAGCAAGTTCCTTACTCTGACTGGATTGTTTTACTTGATAAAATACATAAAACACATAAAACTACAGAAAAACACACTACATCTCCATTAATTATGAAAGAAAAAGGTTTATTAGGAGGATACGATAGTTTAAAAGAGTATATTCAAAAACATAAATTATTGTAATAAAATAGTAATGGAACAACCACCAAATCCATTGATGTTAAATATCCCTTACGGGATTAATACAAATATTAATTCACCTCTTTCAGATCCAACTGTTACGAACTATAAAAATTCAGATATGGAAAGAAAGAAGAAAGGACAATTATTTAAGATATGTTTTTTAGCTACTATTGCTTATGCTTTATTATCAAATCATATAACTTTCAAGATTGCTGATAACTTATATTCTCTTTTTACAGCTAAACATAATATTGTTATAACAGAAGAAGGGTTAGTTACTCCAAAAGGAACATTAATACTTAGTCTAATATTTTTTATAGTTATGTTTTTAATAATGTTCAAATAATATAATGGAATTAAAAAAAATAGACGCTGATAAAGAATTTCATTTATCAAAATACACGCCTTTTACGAAATGTATGTATACAGAAGATCCAACTCTACGTAAATGTGAAAAAAATAAAAAACAATTTTTTGCAGGTCGCAAAAATACTATAAAATATGCAGCTAAATTAAATATTCCGTTATTTCCATCTGAAGCAAAATGTAAACAAGTTGTTTTAGGAACAACTAAATTACTTTTACCATATTTAGTATTACCTGAACATTTTATTGTTTTATCATCAAAACCAGATGTTTGGAGTGAAGAACTGAATAATACTTATATGTTTTGTTCAGCAATGGATTTTTTCAATAAAAATAACTGTTCAATGCCAATACGGTTAATAATTACACCTGACTATATGCGAACTGATAAAAATCGTCTTAGAATTAGTGCAAAAGAAATTTGTCAACTACAACATATTTATAATTTAACTTTTTATAAATATGTTACTGATGATGAAGAACACCAAAATGTTTACTTTATAAGTGATGTAAAAATGAAGGAAAAAAAACTTAAAAAAATTAAGATAAATGTAGCTACAAATGAACTATTTTATGAAAAAAAAGGGCAAAATATAAGTATAACTAGTTTAGATATTCATTTATAAATTATATTCTATATATAATTCAAATTACTATGGGATATAAAATTAAAAATATGAGAGATAATATACTAGAAATACATAAATATGTTAACAATAATATAAAGTCACAAGATAAAGAATATTTTAATATACTATCCTTAAGAAAAGAAGAATTAAATAATTACAAAACAGATTATGTTCTTAACGAAGAAATTGTAAATTTAATAGATGGTGTTTTACGCGATATTGAAAAAATACTTCAAGAAAAAAAACTAAATGATAGAAGAGATTTTATACTTGGTTTTTCAACATTAGATCCTGATATTAAAAATATTATAGATGCAAATGCACCGCCTTTACCTCCTGATAAAAAAGATAAACCTGAATGGTTTTCTATGTTCTAATTTTACTTTAAGTAAAAAATGATTTTTATTTTTGTATTTATAGTTATATTTATTTTAAAATATAAAAATGCAAGAAGAATATGATTTTCTAAATAGTGATAATGACAGTAAGTATGATAGCGATAATGATTCTGTAAAAATATATGATGAATGTGGTAAGCATCAGTTGATAGATGATTCTGAAAGTGAAATAGAATTAACAAGTAAGAATAATAATTATATTACAGATTCATTTATTGCATTTTTCATGACAGGTGTAGTTGAAATTGCTACTTTCTTAACAAATACTATACGTTTTTTTACACCTCCAAATTATTCAAATTATCATAATAATTGTATAAATTGTTGTGTACAATGTGGAGTTTATATGAAAGATCACGATGGAAGTGAAATGTGTACCAATTGTAAAAATAATAAAGGTTTGTTTCGATTTAATTCTAATGACAATTTATAAAATAAAAATAAAAATCTTAAACTTCTTGTTGAGCAAGTGCTAAACGGATACGACCTAGATTTGCAACTTGATAACATAAAATAAGAGGATATGTATTCTTAATATAACATTCAACTACATTACTTAAATTCGTACATTTTGTAAATGTAGATAAATATTTCAAGCTATAAACGCCTTGTATAATTTCATGATCATTTGTATTACTTTTTGTAATTTGAATATTTTGATTCGTTTCGCCTCCAATAACAGTTTCTTGTGTACAAAAATCACCTTTACAACTAAATGTAAGTTGATTTCCAACATTTCTAATTTCAATAAAATCTGCTAAGTTATGCATATCTCTGATAATTTTTTGGAAATCAACTGAAGGCATAGATATAATAGTTTGAAAGTCTGCTGGAGGTATATTAATATTTAATACATTTATATCTAACATTGATAATTTATAAGTAGTTTTCATATTTTTATCTTGGTTTTCAATTTGAATACCTAAATGATTAGCATCTTTCTGTTCAACAAATAATGTTAGAACATCATTGTTACCAATAGTTTTAATAAGTAAATGAAGTTTTAACATATTTATACCAACAAACAATTTCTTTTCACAATAATATTTTTCAAAACTATCAGCATCTAGTTTAAGATGTACAAGTACTACATGAGTATTATCAAGTGCAACCACTTTCATTCCTGTTTCATCAAATTCTAAATTTACATCCATTAAAATTTCTTTAAGAGCATCAATAACTTGTTTAAATGTACTTGCTTGAACGGTTTTTATTTCTAATATATTTCCAGAAGTTGTAGATAATTCAGTCATACTTGCTTGATTAATTGATAAATACCCCCCTTAAATAGTTTTTATTCTTGAAGTGTATTTAATTGACTAGTACCTGATATATATTCTCCAGAAACACTATCTTGAGTTCTTGTCTTGAAATGTTCATTCATAAGTTCATCTCGTTCATCTGCAATACTTCTAATTTTGTTAAAATATTCTTGTACTTCATCTACTTTTTTAACTGTTTTTATTACATTCCATATTTTTTCTAAAACAAGTATATAATCTCCTTCATATTCTATTAATAAGTTTTTAATTGTATCTTCATGTACATCTGAAGAACATTGTTTTTTTATAAAATCTATATCATAATTGCTAGGTTGATAGATTTTTTTTTCAGTAATTTTAAACATCTATATTTATATAAGGTTATGTAATTTTATTCTTTATATTCCCGCATAATGAGTTCCGGACCTAAACCAGAAATTAATAAAGGACTTTTTATAGCAACTCCTGCTTTTGGAGGTAATGTTAGTCACGAATTTGTATTAAGTTTATTACGTCTTGATAGATTATGTAGTAAATTAGGTATACCAATTGGATATCAATTAATTGGTAATGAAAGTTTAATTAGTAGAGGAAGAAATTATTTAGCTGATTATTTCATGCAATCAAATTTATCTCATATGATATTTATTGATGCTGATATTCAATTTGAACCAGATGATATTATAAGAATGTTTGCATCTGATTTACCAATTATAGGTGGAGTTTATCCAAAAAAAAGACTTCATTTAGACAGAAAAGCAGATTCGGCATTAATGTGTGATTATGTAGTATTACCGCTTGAGAATACTGTTATTAGAGATATTATGAAACCACAACCAGTTAGATATGTAGGAACTGGTTTAATGATGATTCAAAGAGATGTATTAGATAAAATGAGAGAGGCTTTTCCAAATGACTGGTATTGGGCTGAAGAAAGACAATATTATTGTTACTTTGATACTCAATTAAAAGATGGTATATATTTATCCGAGGATTATTATTTCTGTGACCGTTGGAGAATGTTAGGTGGTGAAGTTCATGCTGCATTTTGGACTAGGTGTGTACACTGGGGAACATACGGTTTCAATGGTAATCTAGTAAATGCAAATTACTCATCAATGGAAAAAAAACCGATTATTCCTCAACCGAACTCTTCTTCTCCTTCTCCTTCTCCTTCGCCTCCAATTCAAACAATTAATCCTGATCAAAAAAAAGAAATTACTAAAGATATACCATTAAGATCGATATCATCTGCGTCTTCTGCTTTTCCAATTTTCCAGGTATAGATTTATAATTTACTTGCTACTCTATATGCAATTAATTCAAAGGGATGTTCAAATGATGCATCAGTTAAACCAATATCAGTTATATTATATGGTCTATCTGATGTATAATAAGCTAACATTGGTTTACTTGTAATCGGATCATAATAGATCCATGGATCTAGATCTGGATTAGCTCTAATACGTGGAACCCCAAATCTTTGTTTCCATTGTGTATAACCATTACTTTCTAAATAATTTACCATTTCTTCAGGATATTTTCTTTGGTAAATATGAATTTTTTCATGTACAAGGGTTTTTAATAATTCTTTTTTATTATCAAAATTTACTGTATCTTTTGATAAGAATATTATATCTGCTCTTGTATGAGGCAACCCGTCTTCATAATCTTTTCCAGAGGTTAATGCAAATATCCATGGAATAATAGCCATTTTTGCACAATCTAAACCGTCAAAATTTATATTTTTAAAGAAATTATCAGCTTCTACCGCTACTGCTTGTAAAGTTCGTTTATCACTTTCAGTAAATGTTATTGCTGAATTAATAGATTTAATTCTATATTCTTCTTCAGATGAAACATGTCGAGCAATAAGATCCCATTGTGATAGACTACGACTATAAAAGTCTAAATCACCTTCTAAAAAATCTGCTGTTTCTTCTTTTTGTAAGAATTTGACTGTATTTGAACCATTAACAACGAATCCTTCTGTTTTTAAATATTTATATGTATAATACAATACAATAAGTAAAGATAAACACAATACTATTGTTTTTGTATATGATAAGAGTTTGTTATTCATTATATTCTATATTTAATTATAGAGAATAGTTATATACAAATTAGACACAACAATTATTATTTTTTTATAGTATAAAATTAGAATGAATCAAACATTGATTCTCCAATACTTTATGTTTTTAATATCCCAGGTAAAATTATATCATTGGACTACCCGAAATTATGCAATTCATAAAGCATTGGATGAATTATATAATAAATTAAACGATAAAGTAGATCATCTAATTGAAACATATATTGGATTTTATAATTCAAATAAAAAACAAAGAAGTGTTAAGATTATTTCTACAAACTTTACTGATAATGGTAAACATGGAAATATTACAAAATTTCTATCAAAACAAAGAGAAATAGTAAATTCTTATTTAAAAGAATTTGAAAAAGTAAGTGAAATAAAGAATATATTAGAAGATATAATGGGAGATATTGATAATACTATTTATTTATGTAATTTAGATAAATAATAAATTAACATCATATATGAACTATAAATACATATGATGTGCTGGAAAATCTTCGTCTTTATTAAAAGGTTTTAAAAACATTTGAATATGTTTTTCAGTTACTTCTAATGGAAAAGATAATGTAAATTTCTCAGGTGGAATATACTTATGCATATTTATCCAACTCACTATAGATTCTAAACCTCTTTTTAAATTACGTACACCTTCTTCTGGTGATACTTTTTGTATTATATTTTCAATTATATCTTTGTTAAAAATTATTTCTTTTTCTGTAAAATTATAGTCTTTTAAAATTTTTGGAAGTAAATAATCAGAAGCTATTACTAATTTATCTGAAGTAGTATATCCTTTTACACGAATTGTAATCATCCTATCTTTTAAAATTGGATTAATTAAAGATTCATCATTGTAGCTAAATATAATAAGAGCCTTTGATAAATTGAGATCAAGTTCACCAAAATATCTATCATTAAATCTTTCATTTTGTGAACTATCAGTTAAATGTGTTAAAACACCTATAATCTCATCACCTCGATGACTAGATGATACTTTATCAAGTTCATCAAAGAATAGTATTGGATTCATACACTGTGTCTTCATTAAAACTTCTGCAATTTTACCATACATTGATCCTTCATATGTAAATGAATGTCCCTCAAGGAAGGAAGAATCACTTGCTCCTCCAAGAGGAATAAATCCGAATGGAATACCGAGAGCTTTGCTTAGACCATCTTTTACAAAACTAGTCTTTGCAGTTCCCATTGGTCCTTGGATTCCAATACAATGACCTTTAGAATCTGGATTAGAAATCCATTGAGCTAAAATACGAACTATTTGATTTTTTGCTTCAACATGTCCATATACAGTTTCATCTAAAATTCTCTTAACATTTTGTAAATAATTTACACTCTTATCAATTGATAGAGATAAATTAGATTCATTGCTAATATTTACATACTTATTAATTGGTAATCTAGAAAATGCATTTAACCAATTATGTAACTTATGATATTCACCCATTTCAGAATGCATTTTTTGAAACTGATCTAATCTAGATAAAATAAGACGTTTTGAAGCAAGTTCTAAATCAGAATGAAGTACTTTGAATCGTAATGGGATTATCTCAGATAAACTAAATTCTTTAATTTTCTTGATTGATTGTAAAAAATCCTCCTTCTTAGTTTCGTCTATTGTATTCCAATATTCAAGTTCATCATCAGTAAATGATGACACAATTTCTTCATTAGTAGAATTTCCTTCACCATTACGCTTTCTCTTATTTTTTTGATAAAAACCACCCGGTCCTACTACACTAGTTGGTACTATATATATTGTAGTACCATGCATTTGTTTTATGGCTTTTTTGCCATCACTCTCTTCTGATGTATTTTCATCTTCATCTTCATCACATTCGCTATCACTATCTTCATCATCATCATCATATTCTAATAGAGTATATTCGATATCATCTTCGTTATCTGTAGATGGTTCATATGTAGGATCATCGATTTCGTTATCTTCCTCCATTAATTTATATTTTAATATAATATTTAAATCATTTCATTTTTTAACTTAAAAATTGATTCTATTAATAAACATATTAATAGTTGAATTTGATATAAGAATTTTATATCACATTAAAATCTAGGAGTAAAGAAGGGGGAATAACTAAAAATATGACATCCATTTACAAAGAACTTTCATATAATCAAGAAATTGATGTAGTTCGTGGTATTCAATTTAGTATTCTTGGTTCTGAAGAAATTAAACAGCGTTCTGCAGTTGAAGTAACTAAATCAGATACTTTTACAGGAAATGAACCTGTTATTGGTGGACTTTTCGATCCACGAATGGGTGTACTTGAACATAATAAATATTGTAGCACGTGTGAACAGAAGAATACATTTTGCCCAGGACACTTTGGACATATTGTATTAGCTCGTCCTGTATTTCAACCTATGTTTTTTGATCAAGTTCGAAAATTATTAAAATGTGTATGTTTTCGGTGTTCTCGTCCATTAGTTTCTAAACGTTCAACAAAAGATGAATTTAAAAATGAAATTCAAAAAATATCTCTTATAAAAAATCCTAAGAAGAAATGGGACGCGTTTGCAAAACTTTGTGGAAATACAAAGCTTAAACGGTGTGGAGATGACCAAAATGATGAAAATAATAGTGGATGTTTAGCAAGACAGCCTACACGTTTTTTAAAGGAGAGTTCAATGAAAATAATTGCAGAATGGAAAGATACAAATGAAATTGTTCAACAAGAATTAACAGCTGAAGATATTTTACGTATTTTTAAACGTATCACCGAAGAAGATATGGAACTTATGGGTTATCATTCTCGGTGGAATCGTCCAGAATGGCTTCTCTGTTCTGTTTTACAAGTTCCACCTCCGGCTGTTCGTCCGAGTATTATTGAAGAAAGTGGCCAACGTCGCGAAGATGATTTAACACATAAGCTTAGCGATATTATTAAATACAATAATCAACTAAAAGAACGTATTGAATCTGGAAAAGGAAATGAAGATCAACTGAAGGTTTTAACAAATTTAATTCAATATCACATTGCTACATTTATGGATAATCAAATACCAGGACTTCCTGTGGCACAACAACGCAATGGTCGTAAATTAAAGTCTATTGCAGATAGATTAAAGAAAAAAGAAGGTCGTATTAGGGGTAATTTAAATGGTAAGCGTGTAGATCAGTCTGCTCGTTCAGTTATTACACCTGATCCTTATATTAGTGCTGATGAACTTGGTGTTCCAATTAAGATTGCAATGAATATTACGTTTTCAGAGATTGTAAATAAATATAATTTCGAAGAAATGCAAAAACTTGTAAGAAATGGACCTAATGTTTGGCCTGGAGCAAAATACGTGCGTCTTGCAAATGGTATAACTATTACACTTAAGTATGCTGATCGTGAGAAAATTGCATCTGAACTAGTTGATGGTGATATTGTAGATCGTCATGTACGCGATGGTGATTATGTTTTATTTAATCGCCAACCTTCTCTTCACAAAATGAGTATGATGTGTCATAAAACTAAGATTATGCCATATCAAACATTCCGTCTTCCAGTACTTTGTACTGCTCCCTATAATGCTGATTTTGATGGTGATGAAATGAACAAATTTATGCCACAAAATGTACAAACTATGAGTGAACTGATGGATCTTGCTGCTGTTCCATATATGATTATTGCACCTCGTGATGGTAAGCCAATTGTTGAAGTTGTTCAAGATAGTATGGTGGGTGCATTTCGTATTACAAAAGATTGGGTAAAAATTCATGACAAGACTATGGCAAATTTACAGATGGTAAATTCTTATTTTTCAGGAAAACTTCCTGAACCAAAAAATAAGGGAGATTATCATTTTTCTGGGAAACAAGCATATTCACAAATTCTACCACCATCATTTTTCTTTGAAACAAAAAATAAATCAGATGAAAAATTTAAAGTATATAACAGTGAAATTATATCTGGTACTATTGACAAAACTGTATATCATTCACTCTCTCGTGGTATTATTGCAGTTATTTATCACGACTATAGCCCATTTGAAGTTCGACGATTTCTTGATAATACTCAGCGTCTAATTTGCAGATGGCTTACTACTGCTGGATTTAGTGTAGGAATTAGTGATCTTGTTACAGATAAAGATACTCAAGATAAACTTGAACAAACAATTTCAATGTATAAGGGAAAAGCTTATTCTAAAATTCAAGATGTTCGCAGTGGTCATTTAGAAAATAATAGTATCTTTACAAATGAAGATTTCTTTGAACGTGAAATTCTGAATGTACTTAATGAACTTACTAATCAAGTTGGTAAGATTGGTCTTCAACAAATCGATGAAAAGACAAACCGTATGATTAACATGGTTAAATCTGGTTCAAAAGGTAAAGAAACTAATGTTGCGCAAATGATTGCATGCGTAGGGCAACAAAATGTCGATGGAAAACGTGTTGCATATGGATTTACTGATCGTACTCTTCCACATTATACAAAGTATGATGATGGCCCTGAAGCACGTGGATTTGTAGAAAACTCTTTCATTAGTGGACTTTCTCCACAAGAAGTATTCTTCCATGCTATGGGAGGACGCGAAGGTCTTATTGATACAGCCGTGAAAAGTGTAACTGCTGACACTGTAATTGTAATAATTGAAGATAAGATTTCAAAAACTGTAAAGATTGGAGAATGGATAGATTCATATCTTGATAATGAAAAATATAAATTTAAAGTTGAACATTCTGAAGTTGCTCGTCAAGAACTTCTAAATTTAGATAAAAAAGTATATATTCCAACAACAGATGAAGATGGTAATATTACATGGGGTGAATTAACTGCAATTACTCGTCATGATCCAACTGAAAATATATATAAAATTAAAACACTAGGAGGCCGCGATGTAACAGTTGCAGAATCAAAATCACTTTTAATATGGAATAAAGATACTAAAACTTTTAATGAAAAATTAACCACTGAAGTTAAAATGGGAGATTATGTACCAGTAACAATGAATTTAGTAGAACCACCAATAATACAATCATTTGTTGATATGTCAATTTATTTTCCGAAAGACAAATATATTCATGATGGTTGTATATATCCTCATTCAGCATCAAGAGATACATGTCGGATACCTGATAAATTTATTCTTAATTATGAGAATGGTATATTCATCGGTCTATTTTTAGCCAATGGACATGCCGATATTCATTCGGGCCAAGTTATTATTACTAAAGAAGATGAAAGTATAAAATCATTTGTAAAATCATGGTTTGATAAATATGCAATTAAACATAAAGAATGTACTGAGAAAAATTTAATGGGAACTACTACTACAATATCAGGATATTCCACATTACTTGGATCATTTCTAAATCAATTTGTTGGTTCTGGGTCAAAAAATAAATATGTACCAGATGTTGCACTTATTGCACCAGAAGAATTTGTTAAGGGCATATTAACTGGATATTTTTCAGGAGACGGAAATGTTAAAGAAAGTTATATTACTTCAGAATCAGTATCAAGAGATTTAATAGAAGGTATTTCTTTACTATGTAATCGTCTTGGAATATATTGTGAAATCAAAACAATTCAGCAAAAAACAAATAATTTCGGTACACAAAATATTTTACCAATGCATACTATATCAATTCATGCACAATGGGCAAGAATTTTTAGTGATAAAATTACATTATTAGTTGATTATAAAAATAATGCATTAAAATCTATTAAAGAAGATCAAGATGATCTAAATTATCCTTATCAAAAAGATGTAGTCCTTGATATGATAACAGACATAGAAGTAATGCATTCAGATAATATTAACAAATTATATGATGTAACCGTTCCTTCGACATTAAATTTTTCCCTCCGAAACGGGATACATATGTATGATACCAGTGAAACTGGATATATTCAACGAAGGCTTGTCAAGGCGATGGAAGATAATAAGATTTATTATGATCAAACAGTTCGCAATGCTGCTGGAGTAATTGTACAGTATTTATATGGTGAAGATGGCATTGATGGTACAAAGATTGAAAATCAATATATTCCTTATATTGATATGAATTTACTTGATATAGATATTAAATATCATCTCAAACCGAGTGATCCTCTTCAATTTATTTTAACTAATTCAGCATATGCCGAATTAGAAAAAGACAAATCATGGGTTGCTAAGTGTACAGAACATTATAATAAGATAGTTGAAGATAAACAATATCTTATAAATAATATTTTTAAGGGAGAAAAAGTAGATAAAATTCAATATCCTATTCCATTTGATCGTATTCTAAAGAATGCAATTCACCGTCTTGAAATAGTTAGTGTCAATTCAACTGCTGCTCCAATTGATTTAACACCAGCATATGTTCTTGAAAAGATCGAATATTTAATTGATAACCTTAAAATTATTCGTAAAGATCAAGGTATTTATTTTCTTCATATTTTACTTCGTCTTAATTTATCACCAAAACCATTAATCATTCAACATAGAATTACAAAAGCAGTATTTGATTGGATTGTATCTGAAATAGAAAGATACTTTATGATGGCAATTGCCCAAGCAGGTGAAATGGTAGGTATTATTGCTGCTCAAAGTATTGGTGAATTAGGTACTCAGCAAACACTTGATTCTTTCCATAGTTCTGGTACTGCAGCAGCAGTAAAGGCAACTTCTGGTGTTCCTCGTTTAAAGGAATTATTAAGTGTTAGTAAAAATATTAAGACTCCTACATTAATTATATATATGAAACCCGATATAGGTGTAGTTATTAATCCAAATGAAGATGATAAGGGTACAGTAAATGATCCACGAATTCAAGAAAGTAAAGAACGATGCATGAAAGTTATGCAAAATCTTGAAATTACTAGACTGTCGGATATTCTTGAAAGTACAGAAATATATTGGGATCCTCCGGGAGATAAGGGTCTTAATACTGGTATTGAAGATGATACTGGTTTATTAGAGACATATCGTGCATTTCAAAATATTTATAATTGCTCTAGTGAAAGCCCATGGGTACTTCGTATGAAACTTGATAAGAGTAAGATGTATCGTATAGGTTTAACTATGCTCGATATTTATATTAAAATTTACAATTCCTACAGTAATAGTATTGAGTGTCTTTATAGCGATGACAACGCAAATCAACTAATATTCCGTATACGTTTAAATAATGATTCTGTAAAGGATCTAGATAAAAATGATGCTATTTCTGCTCTTAAAGCAATGGAGCATAATATTGTCAATAATATTTTACTAAAAGGTGTAAAAGGTATTAAGAAAGTATCTATGCGTCTAAAAACAAAGAAGCAATGGACTGGTAGTCTAAAGAGTAAAGATTTACCAGATACTGCAAATACAGATGAAGATCACTTTGAAAAAATAGCCGAATGGATTCTTGATACTGATGGCACAAATCTTTCAGAAATTTTAGCAAATCCAAATATTGATTCTATGCGTACACGTTCGAATGATATATATGAAGTATATCAAACTCTAGGCATTGAAGCCGCTAGAAATGCATTATATTATGAATTTATGGAGGTTGTAGGAGAAGGTGCTATTAATTATCGTCATATGTCTCTTCTATTAGATACCATGACTAATCGTGGAACACTAATGTCTGTTGATCGTCACGGTATTAATCGTGGAGATGTTGGACCTCTTGCAAAGTCTTCATTTGAAGAAACAACAGATATGTTAATCAACGCAAGTATTTTTAGTGAGCATGATAAAATTAATGGTGTCTCTGCAAATATTATGTTAGGCCAGCTTCCTCCGTGTGGAACAGGTGATAATGAAATTCTTCTTGATGAAACTGAATATATTCGTTTACTCAAAGATATGAACTTAACATCAAAACCAATAACAAAACCAACTGAAATTGAAACTCAATACAAAGAAGCATGTGATGTAAAGAATATTGCATTTACATATAATATTCCTGAAAAACAAAATAAGAAGAAATTTACTAAGCAGAAAGTACAATTTATTTAGTACATTACATTAACTTAATTTATTATTTTTAATTTTTTATACTTTTGATTGATTATGATCTAAATGAAAATCTACAAGCTTATTTATTTCATCTGGCATTATACTCATACTATCATATAAAAACTCATCATTTTTATTATGTATTAATGCATAGTATTCATTATAATCTTTTGTTTTTATTTTATATAATATAATAAATGGTAATATTTTATAATTTTTAGTATTATGGTTATAAAAAAATTGTGATGATTTATACAAATTTTCAATATTACTTCGTTTTTCATCTACTGTTTCACCATGTTTTATGCGATTAAATATTACAAGAATATTACAATTTAATAATTTTGAACATATACTAATATCAATATCCATTGGCCACAACAATTCATTCTTATAATTTGAATAGAGTTCTTTCCATTTTTTGATTCTTTCACTATTATTCATTAGCGAAAGTGTTTTCCATATATCTTCTGCATTTTTATTTGATTTCTTTAAAACTTTATTCCATAATTTTAGTAATAATGGATCTTCTAATACAAGTAAATAACTGTTTTTATCTAAATATAATTCTGAAATATATGCAGATAAATGTTTAAAACGTATATTTAAAACTTCTTTCCATGATAAAGAGATATGTAGTTTTTCAGCTATCCATTCAAATAATTCAGGTATCCAAGTTTTTTCATATGAACTTTTCTTTAATATTAAAAAATTTTCCCATTCACTATTTCTAACTACTGTCCATTTACTTGGCAATTTCTTTAATTCAATACTCTCATCTTTCTTTAATAATTCTGGTATTTTTTTATCTAATTTAATTTTTTCTTTAGTATCATATTCATATAATCCATCATTTCCTAATTCAATTGATGGTCTAAAACCACTATATGGTACAATTACATACTTTGGTAATCCAGTTTCTACTGCATTTTGAGAAAATACCCATTCTTTATTTTTATTACTATCTTGTACATAATTGCTATAATATACTTGTGATCTTAAATCTAATCCAATATTTCTAATCCATTTAGCAATTCCTTCTTTACCTTGATATAATGGTATTTCTTCCAATACAACTTGAATTATATCTTTATTTGGATTTTTTAAGAAAGTATTGATAAGAGTTAATATTATCTTCTTTCTTGAAAATTTTAATAATGGTTTAACTAAAGTTTCATAATGATCTAATAATACTTTCCCAACAGAATGTTGAATACTAAACCATTTTTTTGCTATAGTTTTTGTTTTTTCTGAATATTTTTCAAAGTCATCATTCCTCCTTACAGGTATAATAGGTGGTATAAACATATACGTTTTTGGTATAATTAAATCACTCGATATTATTATACCTCCTTTTTTTTCAATCTGTCCAAGTTGAATTCCCATACCCAAATCACTTGACTTTAGTTTAATAATAAATTGTTTTAAATCTTCTTCAAAAATTTCATTTATTTTTAAAGGATAATTTATATCATCTTGATATACAATGTGCTTAATATCTAATACTTCTTGTAATTCATATATTATGGATGAGCTGAAACCTTCTTTAGGTGCTAATAATAAAATATTACTTTGTGTTAAAAACCCATATATTTGAAGATCAGGACGCAATATAATTGTTGTAATTTTAAAGGTAGCCGCATTATTTAAATAAAGTTCCGAGAATATATCTATATTAATTAATTTTTCTGTACTTTTATTTACTTCAATATGATTATCACAATCAATTAACATTTTAAAAACATTTGATGTTATTGGATTCTTTAACATAAATAATGTAACACCATCCTTACCTTTCTGTTTTAATTCTAATGGTTCATAATATCCCTTATCTTCTAAAATCATTGCCATTTTTGTACCTGTATTTCTTTTGCGTAAAATTTCTTTTACTGAAGAATAATAAGGACATTGAACTGTTGCACTATCGTGTTCTGTTTTATGCCATAAAATTATTACATAGTTGTATTTTTGAAATAATTCTATTATTTGTAGAGGATTTTTGGGATTATTACTTTTTAGATGTGAAAAAAAATTTAAATATGCCTTATATATACATAATTCACGTGATAAAATATATTTTTCATTTTCATCTAAATTATGAACTGTATTTTCATTAATTTGTACATATTTTGATAAATTTAACATCTTGATATATTTTGGATAATTTCGTATCCATTTTTTCCATTCTTTAATAAAACCATATGATAATTTATGATCTGGAATAATTGGCAGAATTTCTATAAATGATTGTAATAAATGACCTTTATCTATAGTTATAAATAATAACGGATCTAAAAAATCTTTTATCATTATGATTAATTCTTTTTTGGTTTTATTTAGAGCATAGGCAATTGCATTCATTAAAGTATCATCTTGCTGAATACCATGTCTAACTATACAATCTGTTCTATTAATAGTTTTTGAACATAATTGATAAGAAATATTTGGTTGTAAAAGATAATGTAAATCTTTTGGAATAACACCATATCTATCTTTATCGATTGGAGCCGGTGCGCCAATTATATATGTTTCATCTTTTTCTTTTTCTTTAACTTCTGGTTTTGATTTTGAATCTGGTTTAGGAACTGGAACTATAATAGGTTTAGTTGGGATTGGGGTGGTTGGTTGAGTTGGTTTAGTTGGGGTTGGGATGGATGGTTGAGTTGGTTTAGTTGGGGTTGGTTTGGTTGGTTGAGTTGGGGTGGTTGGTTGTTGAGATGGGGATTTAGAAGGTGATTCAGATTTTTCACTTACTGGTTTAACTGGTTTAGTCTCTTCTTTTAAACAAGCATTTAACTCTTCTTTTTTTGGTGGTTTTTTTCCACAACATGGTAAACATACACCACTTGGATTTTTTGCAAAACCGATATAGTGTGGAATTTTATAATCACGATTCCAGTAATTTTTATCATACATTAACATTGGTGATTCTCCAATCGGACCAGGACACTTACCTTTATTTTCTTCTAATTCTTTATCTGTTATAGCAAATTTAGATTCAGGACACCATATTCTAGGACACATATAATAATTTTTTTTATTTTGATCACTGCCATATAATATACTATTATCATATGCATTGTATCCCGATTTATCCATTGCATCTTTTTCATCGGGTGTTAATATGACAGGTTGTTTATTATCATTTGCAGCACATTTTCTCGCATAATTTTTTGTATCTAAAAATATACGTGGTTCTAATTGTTGAAGTCTTGTAAGAAAGTATCGACTGCCGCCTGAGAATTCTAAATCGATATCGCCCTTTAATAATTCTTCATCTTCATCTTCAGGTTTAATACTACTTTTACTACTACTTTTACTTTCAACTTTAGGTTTAGTTTCAGGTTCAGGCTCTAGTTCAGATTTACTTTCTTTATTTGGTTTTATTGGAAGATGTTCTAGGTTAGGTTTAATTTGTTTATTTTTTCTAATATATGCCAATGTTCCTTTCAACCAATTTGTAATTCTATTAATCTCATCTAATGAAGCAATATTTTCTATTTGAATTTTTAAATAAGGTACTCTAGAAGTAATACGTAAAATACATCCAGTTGAATTTATAGATCCTTTTTTTCTTCCTGTTTGAGGTTCTTCAACATCAATCGCTTGTGATTGAACTGCATAATTTTCAATCCATTGATTTACTTCAGATTGACTCATCCCTAAATTAATTAAATCATCCGTGATATCCTGTATTGGTATTCTCAAACGAAGTCTAGAAGATATATAATCAGCAATATCTATTTTACTTTTATAATTTGCTGATCTTTTAAATATAACATCTAGAATACTATTATGTTCTTTACTATTATGATATAAAGATATAAATGATGCTTTGCTAGTATATTTTAAAAAATCTTTTACACTTACTTCACGACTATGATAATCTGCTTTTAATGTTATAGATTCAATACCAATTTTTATAGATTTTTGAAGATATTTTTCAAACCATTTACTAATAAAATTAGCATGATCAATGATAATATCCCAATCAATTTTATCACGAGAATCTATACTATAAAATATAACTAATTGACCAGTATTATCTAAACTTACTCTAGCATAAGTATTACGTTTAATAATTGGAAACATACCAATAATTGATGGTAATTTTGGAATTTTATCATAATTAGTCCATTGTTCAAATAATTGAGGAGGTATTATATGATTTTTATACACTTTATATAAAATTTTACTAGAATCTTCAATTAGTTGTAAAAAAGGTATTTTTAATGATGTATTCATTTCTGAAAATAATTCCTCTAAATAGATTGTACTTTGAGTTGTATTTGAAGGATTACTTACACTTAAAAAACGTACTTTTAGAAATGTATAAGATGGATCTTTTTCTTCTTTTGAATTATCTAATAATTCTGATAAAAACTTAGACTCTTGAATTAATTCTTCATAAGATTGCTGTGGTTTCCAAGAAATATCTGAATCTGGAAAATAAAATTTATTTTCTTGTAATTCTTTTGGTAAATCTTCTTTAAATACTATATTAATATCATTTAATAGGAATAAAGAATCGTCTTTGTATTTAACTAATTGTGATTGTGAAGAAGATTTGTGAGTTTTAGATTTCCAAATATTAGGATTTAGTTTTGTATATTCAGATTCAAATCGCAAACTGTTTCTATTCGTCCAAGCATATGGTAAACTATTTGGAAAATGTTTTAATTTTTCATCTTTTTCTTTATGATATTCAGATATACCATAATATATTTTAGTTAATGCTTTATTAACTGTATCATCTGGAAATATAATCATCGGAATTTCTTTTGAACCAAAAGTATAAGTTATTTTATCTTTTTCAGATAACCACCTATGAACTTTTACAATTGTCATTGACATACTCCTATTTTATTATACTTACTATTTTTAGAATGCCTGATCAAAAAGAAAAAAAGAAAACATTTTTACAAAAATATTGGAAAATTATAATTGGTCTTGGGCTATTTATTGTAGCTATCGTATTAATAATAATGGTTATTTATAAAAATAAAAATAAACAATTATATAAAGGAGGTTCTTGTGGATGTGGAGAAATGTTTCCTCCATATCCAATGCAAATAAGTGGAGGTGGAGTTGGAGCCAAAAGAACTAAAATAAAATTAAGAGTTAAACCAAAAATGAAAGGAGGAAGTTGTGGTTGTAGCGATATGTCCCCTCCTATGCCAATGCCAATGTAATTATGAGTAATTATATATAATATACCACACTTTTTAATAAATTAATACTTCTTTATTATTTTTTAAATATTTTATAAGTAAATTACCAATAGTATATAGATTATGATCGTTACTACAAAAGAAAACCTTCTTTATAATTAATAATTTAAATAATATATTTTTTTTTATATATTCTTTATAAAATACTTCACTTGTTTGATTAGTTGATTTTTTCATAGAATCAAATATACTTCTATCTATCTTATTTGATTGAATTTCGCTTTTATAAATAACGTTTAATATACTTGTACTAACATCTAATATTGTAAATCTATGTTTTACCAATATATTTAATTTTTCTTTATAAGTATCAAATAAATCTTTATAGAAAGCATATGGAATATCTATATTTTGCCATTCACACGAATATAAGTCATTTAATTTTAAATTTATATAAATATCTTTTTTAAATATTATAGAATGTAATATTTTTGGTATTTCAACACAATTATAATCTAACTTTTCACATACTATCTTCCATAAACTGCGAATTCTATGATATGAATATTGAGAATCGCTTTGACAACATTTATAATTATATAAGTAAAAACAGGTTTTTAGTATTTTAATTAATAAAGTATAAGTATTGTAAGTAGTATTTTTTTTTATTTCATATATTATATCTGATGATTCTAAAAACCATTTCCATGCATTTCTTGAGCTTAAAATGGCCATAATAAACTGTGATATATTTGGAATAATAACATCATTCGTTTCAGTATTTTTTAATTTATCTAACCATGATATATTTTTCCTATCAAATAACTGCCAAATATTTTTATTAAAATATGGAAATATGAGTGATTGAACAGATGTATATATTATTCTATTATTCCTATTTATATATATAATATCTTCTGCTTCTGATGAAAATAATTTAATTATTTTATAATGAGCGAAATATGGACCAGTGCAAACATAATACCATGGAAAATCAGCTATTTGAAACATATTTGAAACATAATATAAAGACTCCCACTTTTTTGGAACTTTTTGATAAATAATAAAGTTTAACTTCCTATATAATTCTTTTAAAATATATTCACTTATATTTTTATTAATTTTTCCATATCTGTGCATTGCTAGAAATATAGTTAATCCATTACATATAATATATGATTTCCTATCTAATATTTTATTAATTTCATATATTTTTAATAATTTACTATTATAATATCCTAATTGTGGATATTGATTACTTATCATAAATAAATCTGCAGTAGTTTTTTCCCTATAAAATGGTGTTGTAAATATAATTAATTTATTCCAGTTTTCAATCAACCATAATAATAATAATTCTTTTCCAATATTTGTATCAATATCAATAATAAATAACAATAAGTAGAATGTTTGTAGTATCTTCATATCTTCTGTTAAAACATGAAAACTATCAGAATGTATTTTAATATCATAAAATGAAAACTCTTTATAATATGGAACATTAATTATTTCTAATAAAAGCTCTTTTTTATATATGTAATCAATGCATTTATTTTTATTTTTGTATATATGAGTTAATGTTTTAAATATTTTACAAGGTGAAGCAATCTCATCTGTGTCTAAGTATTCATTATCTTTAATTAAAAAATCACACCCGCATTCTGGTGGAAAAATTATAATATTATTAATAATATTTTTTTCATATATATTCATTTGTCATTTATAATTACATAGTTACATATTCTTTATATTCAAATTGTGGCATTATTGATCCAATTGAGGTCGCAGTTGATGCATCTTTTAAAGGTGTGCCTAATAATAAATGTGAGTTTTCAAGTACTGGTTGGACTAACTGAGATTGTCCTAAAGAAGTGCATACAGGTGGTCTATAATTTGGAACAGACCATGCTAATTCTGGAATAAGTACCATATCATTTTTATGAATTGGTATTCTTATTGGAGCAGATGGACTAATTTGCGTTGGGTCTTTTGTTACTTCAGTTTGTGCAACTGAATATAAATAATTATCATTCATTTGTACACCTTGACGTTGTGTATTTATTTGACTTAACGTAGAAGATAAATCACTATCGGTATCATATATAGTTCTTGGAATATTATCAGAGGGTTTTGCTCCTTCTGGAGCATTTTGACCACTTTCATCATATATCTGCATTCCCTTAGTTTGAAGGTCATCTACTTTAAAATATTTAGCAAATATGGTATTTAATTGATCGCTATCAAGTTCTTGTGTTGTTTGTATTTCTTCTTCGAATGAAGAATAATTCTGATCTCTTAACATGGCTCTGAGAGCATATTCATTATAATCTAATTTTATATATGCGTCTCTAAGTGGTAATATTAATATCGTTGGTTCTTGATTTCCTCTTTCTTCTTGATATATTTGAGCTATTCTAGAAAGCATATCCTTATCTGAAATCATTTTTGGTAGTTCTGGAGTAAGATCATTTGATTGTAATTTAATAATACGATTGTATTCTTCTGAGTCGATAAGTCGCTGTCTTAATCCATCTATAGTCATTTTTCCTGAACTAATTTTTCTTGTATATGTCAGTAATTCTTGAGATGTGGGTTGTCGTATTAATATTTGCATATATAAATTAATTATATTTTGTTCAATATCTACATTAAAATGTTCTCTTTTATGCATATATATATACGTTAAATATGTAGCAATTACAAGTAGTATTAAACCTACTAAAATATAATCAGATTTCATCTTCTATTCTATATCAAAGAAAAAGGAGTGTGAATAATTTATAAATAATCCTTTGTTCTATTAATATAAGGTAAAATAATGTCCTCTGCTACTTTAATACAGGGTATTCTTCGACAATCTCAACTAGATTATGGAACATTTACAGATTCTGTAAGTAAAATACGAGTTAGTACACCTGAATCTCTTATCGATACTGATTTTGAATATGGTTTACAAGCCGTAAAATGGGAAACACTTCAATTAGTAAATAATGTTCCAACATTTTATAGTAGAACAGGTGATCAAACAATCGCTATAACTGATATACAAACACGATCTAATATTGACTCTATCTATATCTATTTTACACCAACGGTTCCACCTCCTATATGTGTAGGATCTCCAATTACAGTTCAAGGTTTAAAATATGGTAATGCAACTGCAGAAGGTACATTTATAATAAATCGTGTAGTATCATCAAATATAGCATGTTATAGATCAAAGACTGTACAATATTCTACAGGTAGTGTATATGATCCATTCACAACAAATATATATCCAGGAACATTTTATACGGCTACTTCATATACATTAGATGATATAGCTGGATCTATTACAACTGATGGATTAAGTCCTTCATCTTTATATTTTAATTCACAATATCCACATGGATATACATCAAATACACTATTCATTTTAACAAATAGTATAGGAAATAAGGTAGTAAACTTTAATGCTGGAAATATTACAGGAAATGTAATAACTACTGCAACAAATCATGGTTTTCAAGATTATACAAAACTAACGTACTCTAATCTTGGTAATCCTACAATACCAAACTTAGTAAATGGGGGAATATATTATACTTGCTACAGTACAGTTAATTCATTTCAATTATCTTCGATTTTATATCCTCCTACACCAATCGCAATAACATCTAGTACAGGATTTCAAGCAATGTATTCAACAGACAATGCAACTGATACTAGTTCAAATGTAATTTATAGTATTCCTTCTTCAAATACTATGATTTTATTTGCAAATGGAAACACTATCGCATCAAATGTATTTACATTTAATCCAGCAAGTAATATATCTGGAAATACAATTTCGTTTCCTTATCCTCATTTACAATATTCAGGAGCACCCGTATATTATAGTCCTGGGCCCGGAAATACATCAATTAGCGGATTAACATCTAATACAACATATTATGTTATTCGTTTAGATTCTAGTAATATTGCTTTATCAAGCAATCAAGTTTTTCAACCTCAAATACAAATGCAACAAGCTCCTTATGCACCTGGGCAAATTAATCTCAATTCATTAGGAACTGGTTTTAACCATCAACTCATTATGCCTTCGGTTGTTGGTGAAAAATATAATATTGGAACTGTAAATGCAAGTTATGGATGTAATGTTTTTACAACTTCAACTTTATATACACAATCTTTTATAAAAATTAATGATGTTATACGTATAGAAACTCCCAGTTATTCTGCATTTACAGTATTTTCTAATTTAACTTGGTATGGTTCAACTTTACCTGCTCCTTATACATTTGCATATACTTCTACTGCAAATGCATCGAATTATGTTACATATATTTCTGCACAGTATTATGCTCCAACTACAATATTTCCTGATAATATGCCTTTTAAAATAGTATATGCTTCGCCTTCTACTCTAATATCTTACAGTTCTACAAATGTATATTGGACATATGCAAGTGGTATATATAATGGTATAAGAACAACTTTTAGAGGTACTCCTATTACAGGTGCAACTTATGCAAGTAGTGGAATTTTCAATATCCAAACATTAATTAATACGCCTGGATATGTTTTTGAAGGATCTGTATCTAATATAATTAGTCCTACACAATTTATAACTTCAAATACATTTTATACACCAAATGTTTTATTTGGTTCAAATCAACTTGGTGCAACAAATCAAACATATCGAATATTGAATCGTAGTACATTTAATCCATTGCCAGATGGTAATGCTTATCATAGAGCTTATGATGGAGGTATTGAATTAAATGCACCAGCAAATCCTTATGGACAAATTATACGTCAAACTAGAAGATATTTTAGATATCAACCTGGTAAATCTATACAAGTGTCATTATCTATAAATTTCAATGCTCCATTAGAAGCAGATTATATATATTGTCCAGGTGGAACAAATGTGGCTACATGTTTTACGAAACGACCACATCGTTTAACCCAAAATCAACTTATTACAATTGATACTATAACTACTAATTCTTACACTTCTAGTACACCAAATACTACAAATCAAGTATTAAATCCAGCAAATCCATGGACTGGTATATACAATATTTCTGGTATTATTGATGCACAAACTTTTACTTATAACCTTTCTACTAGTTTACCTACAGCCTCCAATTGTCCAGGAATACCTATAGTGTATGTAAATAATTGGAATGGATCAAGCATTCGTGCTGGAATATATGATGATCAAAATGGTATGTTCTATGAATATAATGGAAGTAATTTATATGCTGTAAAACGTGAATCTGTAACACAACTTCCAGGATATGTTTCTGTAACAAATAAAAGTCCATTAGTAACGGCTCTTCCAAATAATTTAGGTCTTTACTCAACTCAATATAATTCAGAAATTGCATACGGATCAAACGTTGTAATTCGTGGACAAACATATAAAGTTACGTATGTACAAAATAATAGTAATTTTTACATACAACCATATTACAGAGGTATATCTGCAACCAATGTAACAGTAAGTATTGTTACTGATACAAAAATACCACAATCGTCATGGAGTATTGATCCATGTAATGGTAGCGGTCCATCTGGATATAATATAGATATTCATAAAATACAAATGGTTTACTATGATTATAGTTGGTATGGTGCAGGTAAGATAAGATTTGGTTTTAAAGATAACAGTGGTATTGTAAGATATGTACATGAATTTATTAATAATAATAACGCAATACGTGCATTTTTAAGATCTGGTAATTTGCCAGCACGATATGAAATTATCAATACTGGTATACCTACATTTGTACCTATGTTATTTCATTGGGGTACTTCAGCTATTATGGATGGACGATATGATGATGATAAATCATATTTATTTACTGCTGCAGGAAATTTAATATCATATACTGCAGGTGACACAATTCAAATCTATGGTACTGCTGGAATTTCACCAGGTACAAGTAATTATTTACCTGGTGGAAATAATTTAGTAACTACTACTACACAAGTTACTCAATTATATGATCCCTATATTGCGAATAATATTAGTGGATATACTTTATACACTACATCAACTCTTGCATTTTCAAGTAATTTAGTATATAATAATATTTTAAATATTAAATCAGGAACTTTAATTAGTGGATCTAATATCGCTCCAAATACATTTACTGTTGGAGCAATACAAAGAGGTCCACAAATTCCAAATACAACAAATTATGTGGCTCAATTATTTTTAAATAATCCAGTTCAAGCACCAATGAATTATGGGCTTGTTACAATAGGAAATTTAACTGATACTATTCCGAATTTAATTCCATTAGTAAGTATTCGTTTATCTCCTTCTGTTGATACCTCAATTACTGGTTCATTAGGAAATCGTGAAATTATTAATCGTATGATGTTAAATATTAAAACAATAGATATAATTACTACAAATGATATTGAATGTCGTATATATTTAAATCCAATTTTATCAAATAATTATTGGACAGCAGCAAATTCACCTAGTTTAGCACAACTTATAAAACATAATAAAAATGATACAATAGCAAATGGTATTCAAGTATTTAACTTTCGAGTATCTGGAGGTACAACTGATACATTAGGAAAACGTAGTGCAAATGTATCTACACAAGATATATCACGACTTTCAAGTATTCAAAATTCAATACTTGGTGGAAATAATATATATCCAGATGGACCAGATATTTTAACAGTATGTGCTATTTGCTTGGACGCATCAGGTGTATCTGCAATCACTCCATTTACTGTATCTTCTCGTATTACATGGACCGAAGCGCAAGCTTAAGATTTAGTGACTTCTTGAGCTAATTCATCTGCTTTTGCATTCCATATACTTTCCCAGTCTTTTTTTCCTGTATGTGCTTTCACATGTCGACATATAACTTTTCTTTTTGTAGTTAATTCATCTATTTCTTTTACAAGATCTAAATTCATGATCTCATTACCATCCATTTTTTTCCATCCTTTTAATTTCCATAATTTTAACCATTCATTTATTGTCTTCATAAGTAATTTACTATCAGTATATACTTCAACTAATCTTTCATACTTTGGATCTTCTCTATCTACTTGCCCCATACCTTTAATAAAAGCCATATATTCAGCTCGATTATTTGTAGGTATATAATTTCGATTTTCTAATTTACCTGATATAGTTAAATGTGGATGATTTGGAAATACTGCAGCATATCCGGCTTTACATTTTGGACTTCCATTATTTATTGCACTTCCATCACAGAAAAAAATTATTGGTTTTGCACATAGTACATTAGACGTATTTTTCGTATCTTGAATTACAGGAGTTTCTTCTGTTTCATATAAAATATCTACATCAATACCAAATTGGCGTAAAATAGGTGATTTTGCTTTTTTCATAATTACACATATTTTATAAAATATTTAATCACTTTTTCATGTATATCTTTCTTAACAAACTATATTTGTTTGTATTGTATAAAATGTATAAGATGATGCAATTGTGTTATTAGTAAATTGATAATATCCGTCATTTGTATATGTCATTGTAATCCAACCAGATAGTGTAAAAGATTGCGATGCTCCTACTAATGAAGGAGACCAATTTGGATTTGTACTTCCTAGTAAATAAAGATTTTCGCCACCAACTATAAACTTATAAATATATCCATTTGTTATATCATTTATTAGTATTTCACCACTAAAATTAATAAAATTAACAGTGTCTCCTGTATTTAAAAATTGTGTTTGTATTGATGAAGGATTTGTATTTGTATTTGTGAAAGGTGTTGTTATACCATCATCTCTAATTACAAGTGCAGACATTGATGCTAATCCACCAATATTAATATCTGAATCAGCGATTAATGTTTGAGTAAAATGACTAGTTCCATTAACATCTAATTTATAGTTTGGACTGTAATTCCCAATACCTATATTGTGGTTATTGATTACAAAATCATTAGATGATACATTATCTGTCCATTGACCGATTGAAAAAATTGGAGTTGTTGGATTTATATTGGAAGAACCTATAGCATAACCAATATTACTTGTATTATTACCGTATATAGTAAAATATGCATTATCTGTGGTTGAACCAAATTCTGCTATTAAACTTGTATTATTACCAATAACACCAAAACTAACTTCTTCTTCAGACGGATCTAGAAAAAACATTATTTGTACTTATCAATACTTTGCATTATTTTTCTCCAAAAAAATGATTTAAGAATAGACACTGTTTAAAAATTGATTAGCAATTGCTGATTTATTAATATAAATGGCTGCTAAGAAACCAGAATTTCATATCCCTATTGATGATATACTCGATTCTTTATTTAATAAAGGAGGAGGACAAGATTCTACAAATACTTTAGTTAATCATCAAATAGAAAGTTTTAATGAATTCCTAGATAAGCAACTTATTCAAATAATTCAAGGATTCAATCCAATTCAAGTTTGTCATAATTATTGTCCAATTCTTGGTGATTTTAAATATAAAATTCAATTAAATATATTACAACCTTCTCTAACGAAACCAATCTATCAAACTGTAGATGGAACACAGATTCTTATGACTCCTAACCTTTCGCGTATGAATAATCTAACTTATGCATCAAATTTATATGTCGATGTACATGTAATTACAAATATTATAAATGAAAATAATATTACAGAACGTAAGGAAAATACTGTTCACGGTGTTTGTATTGGTAAAATACCAATTATGGTACGATCAAAAGCTTGTATGTTAACTCAATTACCTGGATTAGCTGAAATTAATAAATTAAGCGAGTGCAGATATGATCTAGGAGGATATTTTATAGTTAATGGGAATGAAAAGGTAATTATTAGTCAAGATCGAATCAGTGAAAACAGAACAGTTGTTTTTGCACCAAATAGTAATGGTGACGGTTTATCTGTAGAAATTCGATCAATGCCTGATGGAATTTTTTTACCACCTAAAACAACAAATCTACATTTATCTGGAAAGGCAAATCATATGGGAAATCTTATTCGACTAAATGCATCATTTCTAAAATCAGATGTACCTCTTTTCGTAATGTTTAGGGCACTTGGTATTGTGTCTGATAAAGAAATTTATTCACACATTGTTCTTGATATTGATGCAATTAAAAATGAACGAATGCTAACTCAATTAGCTGCGTGTGCAGAAGATGCATGTCATATTCATACTCAAGAAGAAGCTCTTAACTATATTCTTAAATTTCTAGGTACAACTGGTACTCCAAAGGAATATCTTGATCAACACGATCGTTCAATTGATATTCTTAAAAATACAATTCGAAATGATTTCCTAGCACATGTAGGTCATTCATTTCATAAGAAAGCTTTGTATTTAGGTTACATGGTTCGAAAGCTTTTATCTATTCATCTTGGTTATCAAGATTTTGATAATCGCGATAGTTATCTCTATAAACGTATAGATACACCTGGCATTCTCTTTAGTAATCTATTTCGTCAATGTTATGGAAAATTAATAAAAGAAATGCGTAATCTGATAGTTCGTGAATTAAATATATGGAGAGCAAATACAAATTCATCTATTCAACTTATTACACAAAATAATGTTCATCGATTTTTTAAACAAATAATTATTGAAACAGGTCTTCGGTATGCTCTTTCTACAGGTAATTGGGGTGTAAAGAGTATAGGAAGTTTTCAAAATATTAAGCAAGGTGTTGCACAGGTTCTAAATCGTATGTCTTATTTAAGTACACTATCTCATTTACGGAGGATTAATACACCTATGGAAAAAAATGGTAAACTTGTTCAACCTCGTAAGTTAGAAAATACACAATTCGGTATGATATGCCCTTCAGAAACTCCTGAAGGTGCTGCTGTTGGACTTGTTAAGAACATTGCTCTCAGTACTCATATTACTGTAAATGTAAGTAGTATATATGTTCGTCAAGTACTAGAAGAATTAGGAACTAAGATTTATGATGACAATAATAAATCAAGACTTAAATTTTTAAAAGAAATGGGAGATATTAATAATGTTCAAATTATGATTAATGGAGATTTAATTGGTTTTCATTCAGATCCAGACAAGCTGTATAATCAGCTAAAACATCTTAAGCGTCATGGTACTATTCCTCCAGTTACATCTATTATCTGGGAAATTCAAAAGAATATAATTAAACTCAGTACAGAAGCTGGTAGGATGTGCAGGCCTCTTCTAATTGTTGATAATGGTGAAATACGTATTTTTAAAATGTTAAAAGAAAGAGGCATTACTTGGAAGGAATTTAGTGAAGGTAAAACATTTCAGCAATTTATTGCTCCACTTGAAGATGATTTTACTGAAGGATTTATTGAATATTTAGATGTGGATGAAATTGATAATTCAATGATTGCTATGTTTCCAGAAGATCTTAAGAGAGGTGTTAAGGGTACAACTCTTCCTCCAATATTTACTCATTGTGAAATTAGTCCTTCACTTCTAAATGGTGTCTTAGCTGCAAATATTCCTTTCATGGATCATAATCAAGCTCCTCGTAATTGTTACCAATGTCTATTTGAAGAAGAATATGTAAAAATGAGTGATGGTTCTTCAAAACAAATTAAGAATGTTAGAGTTGGTGATAGTGTACTTTGTTTCAATCCAAAAACTATGCTTCTAGAAAATACAAAAGTAGTACATCAATATGTACGAAGACCTTCAAATCCTGTATATAAAATTACAGTTGCAAGTGGAAGAACAATTATTGCTACAAATAATCATAAGTTTATGACTAATCAAGGATGGAAAAATCTTCGTGAATTTGATGATTATACAAAATTAGGTATTTATTATACTCCACGGACTTTATCAAATATTCCTATAGTACCAGTAAATCAAATTGATAATATCTCTTATTCCATAGATGAAATTGAATTAACAACCGGTGTATGTGAACGTCTAATTTCATATGGTATTATGCCACTTTATAATACTAGTGATCTTCTGCCAATTATTGCTCGAATTATGGGATATATGTATGATTCTAAATCATTTGGATTTGCATCGTCATATGATGAAAGTAAATTTAAAAATGATGTCAAAATGCTAGGTTTCACTGAATATGATTATCACGATAATGCATTTATGATGTATATGTTATATTTAGGTGCATTTACAAAAACTGTACCGAAATGGATAAATAATTGTTCTCCACTGGTGAAACGTGAATATTGCTCCGGATATATGGGAAATTATACAAGAACGCATTCAAATTATATGATTAGTAATAATGGTAATAATATTAATCAAGATCCAGATATTAGTAATCTAATTAATGAGATTTATTCATCTGGAAAAAAAACTAAATATCCAACATACAACTATATGGAAAATATTAGTTACGCTTATAATCAGTGTCAATATTCACAAGATTCTCTTGTGGCTGAATATGAGAAGTATCAACAATATTATCTAATTAAGCCAGAAGATAAAGATATTGAATATGAAAATTGGATTAGCAAATATAGTATTGAAATTTGTGGCGATGTTATGTGGATTCATCATACTAAATCAGAATTAATGACATCTGTTATGATATCAGATATTACTGTTGAAAGTGATTATCATAGTTTTATTGGAGGAGATGGATTTACTGTATCTAATAGTGCTATGGGAAAACAGGCAGTAGGTATTTATATGAGTAATTTTAATAACCGTATTGATACACTTGGTCATGTCCTACATTATCCACAGACTCCTCTTGTTAGAACTAAATTATCTAAATATACTTATTCTGATTCACTTCCATCTGGAATTAATGCAGTAGTGGCTATTGCGACGCATACTGGTTTTAATCAGGAAGATTCAGTTATGATTAATCAATCTGCAATTGATCGTGGACTTCTCACAAGTACATATTATAAATCTTACCGTGAACAGTGTAGTAAAAATCATAGTACAGGCGAAGAAGAAATATTTACAAAACCAATCGTTGAAACCTCAAGTAAAGTCAAAGCATTTAATTATGATAAACTTGATGAAAATGGATTTGTACCAAATAATACATTCGTTGATTCAAATGATATTATTGTTGGAAAAGTTATGCCAACAAAAATACAAGGAGCATTATCATGCCGTGATACCAGTCTTCAATTAAAGAAAAATGATGAAGGCTATATTGATCATACATATCAAGGTATTAATGGAGAAGGCTATAAATTTGCGAAGATCCGTCTCCGCAAATATAGGAAACCAGTAATTGGTGATAAGGTTGCTTCTCGTATGGCTCAGAAAGGTACTATAGGTATGGTATATAAGCAACAGGATATGCCTTTCTCAAAGAGTGGAATTACTCCTGATATTATTATGAATCCACATGCAATTCCTTCGCGTATGACTATTGGACAACTAATGGAATGTATTATGGGCAAAGCATGTTGTCATCTAGGAACACGAGGAGATGCTACACCATTTACAGATTGTTCTGTAGAAAGTATAGCTGAAATACTTGAAAAATCTGGTTATGAACGTTATGGTAATGAAATATTATATAATGGACGAACTGGAGAACAAATTCAAACAGAGATCTTTATTGGACCAACTTATTATCAACGGCTTAAGCATATGGTATATGATAAGGTACACTGTCTTACAGCAGATCATACAGTACTATGTAAGGATGGATGGAAACCTATAGCATCCGTAATTTTTACAGATGAAGTAGCCATTCTTAAAGATGGTAAACTTGTATATGAAAATCCACTAGATATTTATCATTATCCAGAATTTGAGGGCGAAATGTATCACATTTCAAATGAAGCTGTTGATCTAGATGTTACAATGAACCATCGAATGTATGTTTCAACATCAAAATCTGATAACTATGAACTAGTAAAAGCAGAAGATATTATCGGTAAATCTGTTAAGTATAAACATGATTGTGATCGTGATATTCAAGATTATCAATTTATTCTACCAGAAGTAAATAATGAAACTGCCAAGAAATTTGATATGGATTCATGGATAACATTCTTTGGAATATGGATTGTAGAAGGTTTAGCTTACAATGGTAATGATTTATCTAATTATATTGAGTTTGCTATCGATAAACCATATGTAAAAGATGTATTATTTGATGCAATTGAGAAAATGGGGTACGATTATCAAAAGTATAATGAAAAATTAAGTATATGTGATGAACAATTATATACCTATATGGCTTCATTAAGTGTAGATGCTTCTAGTAAAAGATTACCTAAGTGGGTATGGGATTTAAGTAAACATCAATCACAACAATTAGTAACTACAATGCAATTAGACAAAAATGTTGACGTATATTATACATCATCAAATGGTTTAGCTGATGATTTTCAAAAATTATGTATCCATGCAGGATGGACTAGTATTAAAAATGTATTAAATGATAATTTATGGAAAATTACAGTTATTAAATCTCAATCTCAAGATAATTCTATAGTAAACCTAGATCGCGAAGATCATAATATTCTGAAAACTCAAGAAGAATATACATATCATTATACTGGTTCAGTATATTGTTTAAAGGTGTCATCAAGTGTATTTATGGTTCGTAAAAATGGCAAAGCAGTATGGACTGGCAATTCTCGTGGAAGTAATGGACCAGTTGTAATGCTTACACGTCAACCTGCAGAAGGGCGCGCAAGGGATGGTGGTCTTCGATTTGGTGAAATGGAACGTGATGCAATACTGGGACATGGTGCAAGTAATTTCTTAAAGGAAAGAATGCTTGATGTATCAGATAATTTCAGAATATTTGTCTGTAGGAAGTGTGGACTTATTGCAACTGCAAATCCAGAAAAGAATATATTCAAGTGCAGTGGATGTAAAAATAATGCAGATATTACACAAGTTCGTATTCCATATTCAATGAAACTTCTAATGCAAGAACTAATGACAATGAGTGTTGCGCCAAGAATTATGGTTTAATTTATTATATAATTTTTGAAAAATACTTACTCAAAATCATATTATACTTTTCATATTTTTTGATTTATAGTATACATACGCATATAGTGATGTAATAATTATACTCCAAGAAATTCCCCATGATAAATCCTTAAACATAATTATTTTGTCATAATTTATAAACATTGCATGAAGAGTAAAGTTATAAGTACCAATTAATAACAAACCATAAATTAAACCTACTGCTGCGCCGGCAATAAAAGGACTAAAGAAATAATTACCATCTGTCCATTTCTCAGCCATAGGTGCTGCTAAAAAGGCCCATCCTATAATCATACAACTCCATGCTGCCACAGCAGATAATAATCTATCTATATTTTTACTATAATCTGGCATTGGTTCTTTTTGTATTTTTATAACTGATTCATTATAGATATTCTTTGCTGTATTTACATATAATATATCAATACCTATGTAAAAAATACTAAAAATCAATCTTAATTGTGGAGTAGAGATAATCATATTACAATAAGAATAGAATATTTTGATTTAAGACTGTAATGTGTTAAATATATAAAAATGTATCAAAGTCGGATACAAAGTGGGAAAAAAAGAACACATCTTAAAGATCGTAATCGATATAT
>Ga0214192_1000100_pt1 | contig 49024 bp, 47 predicted proteins | sample TroBogEpilimnion_44_FD_153030 | JGI IMG/M metagenome (GOLD analysis project Ga0214192, IMG submission 153030) | Freshwater microbial communities from Trout Bog Lake, WI - 29JUL2008 epilimnion | ecosystem: Environmental > Aquatic > Freshwater > Lake > Epilimnion/Euphotic zone | place: Trout Bog... | reverse complement strand
ATAAAGCCTCCAGAAAATCCCCCACTATTTGATATAGGTAAGTAATCCGTTTGCGCTAAAGAAGTTGTCATGTAAGTCCTTTGATTGTTTTCGGATCATAGGAATTCGTGTAGTGTAATTATCCATATGTTCCATTATTTTACCACATAAATCTGGTCTGTAAACTGTATACGCATCAAAACTTTCAGTCCACTTACTCGGATACTTAAATCCTTCGTAATACATCTCTGTATAGCTAAGTCTATCCGGAACCATAGGAATAGCATCAACCACCGCACCTTCGTAGCAACTAATGCCTAAAGTTTCTTGTAAGTTAGCACTAAACACCATCTTTGCTTCGCCTAACAAGTTATGATATTCATTTTTTGTTAGCTGTTGATCCTGACACACTACAAATTCATACTGCGGTAAATGCGTAGCTAAGTCTCTGAAAATCTCAACTTGCTTCTCGGGTGCGATGCGATGAGGGAAAAGAATTAGATTACGCTTGGGCATGTTCTTATACATGAGTAGTATATCTTCCATATACTCCATCGGCCAGCCTGTGCGTACTACTTTTTTAGTTACATTAGCTTCTGGAACATACGCACTTTTGCCTAGTAAGTTCTTACCAAACATTTCAATATGGAATGTTGTAGCAAAGTAATTGTGATCAAACGCTTCGTAAAAACTCTTCTCTGCGTGACGTACCCAAGGCTTATCTCCAACTAAGCGTCCAAGAAAGTCTTGAGGATCATAACTACCGGCGTGCCATAAGCCATGTGTGACTACTGGAATGTTCAGTAGTTCACTCATGTACTTTAAATTAATGATTCCAGGATGCCAAGCATCAGTGAAGATGAAATGATCGCCAGGCTGAACTGATCCGGAGCAAAATAGACGCCCCATTTGTTCCACTTGGCTAGACTTATAGATATTGGTGCCGCCAAAATTAAGAAAAGCACCAGGAGTAGTGGCTGTAGGAATATCCGTAGGCCCAGATAGAATTTGAACATTGTGTCCTGCCTTTCGTAAGAGAGCAGGTACATGAGTCTTCCATTGACCCGTGTACCTAGTCTCAACAGCTTCTAAATCAATTAGAAATACGGTCATTATTGTATCTCGGATTCTTACCTAGGTAAGGTTTGCGTTCACCGTTGCCGGGTTTCTTTGGACGGCGGCTCTTTTCAAAGTTGCGCCAAGCCCAGCTATCTCGATTGTAGAGATGACTTTCATCAAACGGAAACATTTCTAGACGACAGTAGTCATGATATGTTTCAAGATCGTCAAAAATCTTAACGATATCGGGACGGGTTTCAAAATAATTGATTTCTTTGTAGTTCTTAGCCATTATAGCCTCTTATTAGTATTTGATAAAACTGCCATTTTCTCCATCTTCGGAGACCTCAATCCAAACCTCTCGGTCTGGGTATTTTTGTGAAATCATGTCATACAAATCATCTGACATCATTTCGCAACTTTTATAATCTAGTTTTAGTATACTATCTTTGTAGAGATTTTCCAACCAGCGTTTGAACTGGATGAATTCGACATCACGGTCGTTGTGGGTAACTGAAAGCCAAACGCGAAAATGGAATATATGACGATGAGGAGTAGCCAAAAACGATACATCATATTCATCTCCTGTTGCTAAGTTTGGATCAGTGGCAGCCGCTGGATAAGCATGAATGCCTTCTTTCTGGAAGGTAACCCAGATCATTTTGTTTGGTCGAACGTCTTGTCTAATAATCATTTGATAATTTCATCTTTTGTATATTCATCCCAATTGGTAAAGTACTTACGTTGTGTAATAGCGCCAATTGGTACACACCATACACCTGGATTCGTTGCTTCAAATCCCTTGTCATCTATCTTAATAGTAGCATTATACCCTAACTGAGACAGATATGGCAATTTTACACTAATTTGCGGAATAAATCTACGGTATTCGACTAATCCGCTTTCTAATACGCCTTCATGCTGACTAACATCAAAGTCTAATGTACACCAAAATCCTGCATCGATGCAGTACTGGATCATGTCTTCCCATGGTCTCCAACTATGAAAATCATTTACATCAAGACTTGGAAAACTTTGATTAGCACCAAAATAGATATGACTGCAATTATTATCTTTGGCAATATTAACAATAGTTTGTTCATCTTGTACTCCGACTACAAATAATGTTTTCATACCGTATGCAGGAGTACGTTCAATTTCAGTACCAATAAAGAATGTTACTTCTTCACTTGTACCACTTGTATATTCACGTTTCATCTTTTTTAGCCTCGTAAGTTTTTATTAATTTATAAACATCTTCCATGCGTTCCTGGAATATTTCTGGAGAAGCCCTTTCGACTAGTTTTAAATCATTATGATCAGGGAAGTGTCTTAAAATACTATAAGCACGTTGGCGTATTTCTTTTGGAATACGTTTTGTAATAGTCGGAGTAGAAAGTTCAATTAGAAATTCTTTTGCATACATTACCGCACGGAATCTTTCGTCAGGCATTGTCATTTTAAAACTCAAATAGTGAATTGTTTAAGATAGGTGTTGCTTTCTCTGATTTTACAGTTTTTAGGTCACTAAAGTCAACCGCAGGAAAGCCAAACTCGTCTGCTTTGGCACTAGCATTAGTAATTCGATCTCCTGTATTACCTCTAGTACCGATTATGCTATCAAAATAGGCTCCGTAAAATTCAACTAGGTCGAGAGCATCTTGTCTGTTGTCGATAGAAAATATTAAATCTACAATATCTTTAAATTTATTTGGAGCAGGGCTATAATCTCTATGGGATCTATCTGCGGTAGTAGCACTTAACATAGCAGGAATTATTCCAGCATCGCTTTGACGATTAGCTTCTTGTACAGCATTACAATGCATCCAAACATTATGCCCCATCATGATTGCATAGGTAAAACTATCCCAGCTAGTACGACCTTCTTTACCTACTTTATTTAGATCTCCCGGCGCATAGATACAAATATCTTTCATTAGTACTTGATCAATAATTGGACTAGATTCAAAACGATCAAATATTCCGTCTTGCACTACTGCGTCTTTGAACAGTCGCGTGTCTGTTGAATATTTTTTGTCGTCTGCAGAAGCCTGCATGCGGTAGACCCATTTGTCACCGTTTGGGGTTTCTGTCGCCATATAGATTTGTCCGTTTGCTGTAGCAAGGAACGGTGAGGCGCAATCAAAAGAGATGGTAAAGTTTTCATTATGGTACTTCCTAACAGCACGTTGAATATCGGTTAAAAGAACTGCCCACTCTAGTTTAGAGGTGCCCAAGAAGTGCATCCAATCTTGATGACCTTTTTCAAGGAGACCATCAAATCTTAATGTTACTAGTCTTTTTAATACTAGATGAACATCGCACATATTCTGTCCACCCATCGCCCAACCATTAAATGGTTTATCATATTGCTTAGGGTCACAGAATTTTTTCATCTCATCATACCAATGTTCGGCATCGGTATGATTTTCACCTTGTAATACATTTAAGAATTTACAAGCACCTGTGCGATGTTTAATAAAATACTCATTATTATACTTTGTAGCTTCTACAGCTTCTTGATAAGTTGAAATACCAGTAGCCTTAATACCTGCCGGACTACGGCATACCCATGCAGGAATATCTAAGACCATACCGTAGTCCATGAGTGTATCCATCCATGCTAGAACTTGTTCACGCTTCTTTTGTGCCGCATCTAATTTAGCTTGATAAATTTTAACATGATCAATCTTATTAAACTTTGGATTGCCATTCTTATCTGTCTTAGGATGTCCAGTTGGATGTAATTGTGGTACTAGTTCGACACCTTTGGCAACTGCTTCTGCCATACGCTGTGCAACTACAGGGCCATTTGGATCATTCCATTCACCTTCCCACACACCTTTACCAATCTGGAATCCTCCAGAGTCGCCTAATACCCAACTGGTTGTACGGTCTCTATTACGGAACATATCTTCACTGTCATCTTGTTTAGACAGATCTAAATTAGCATGACCTGCTGAATACAAGCAATGATCATAGTAGAACATGCCTTTATCGGGTTCGAGGTAATTCAAACCTTCAACACCGTTAGTAAAAGATTGAGGTAGACGTACTGGATCGACATAATTGCCGTAACGTTGTTTGCCTATAAAGGTACTATAGAATCCAGATGTTGCCGGAAGAAAGTATGCGTAATCGTTTTGTGTAGCTGTTAAATTTTTATTCATGATTTTACCAAATGTTGTGCTAGCACCATGCAACTGATCCAACACCATATTGTATTAAATCCAACTACTGTCGGACTAAATCGCTTATAGCTGGCCCATATCAATCCGACTGATGTTACCAACGCAATCCAATATAGTTGCCATATTTGTATTCCAAAGATTAATCCTGGAATTATAATCATAGCCTTTGCCAACCAACTGAGTGCATCTACTATATTATAGCTAGTCCAGTACTCTCGAGTGAGCCACATACTGTAACATGATTTAATATTATCCCATTTACAATGAGTATATATAATTAAGGTTATTATAAACCATGCTATAGTAGCATAAGCTATCTGTTCAAATGTCATCATTTAGATTGTGCTGGTAAAATGTAATCGTATACAGCGATACCACTATCAACACTGATTTGCATAGCACCGGCATCAGCAATACGCATAGTAATGTCACCGCTTAGACCTAAAATTGCCTGTACTTGATTAACTGGCCATGCCCATGTTTGTTTTAATTTGCCACTAACACCGCTTTGGAATGTAAATGATCCTGCGTGTGTACTTGCATCACCAAAACTAAACACTAGGTTACCATTATCTGTTTTGACTTGGAAAGTGGTTTCTTCAGTATGAGCCGCCGCTTGATATTTTAGACGCTGGATACTTGCCACTGTAGGTTGAAACTCAACTTCCCATGACGAACCTTTGTACTTTACTGATTTTAATTTTTCGTTAATGATATCTTGATTCATAAAGCGATAGTCGTTCTCAAAGTCGCCTAATGAATTTTGAAAATGCAATCCTGTTGGAATAGTTTCGCCATTACGTTCTTGTGTTACAACACTAATGCCAGCACCTTCTTTGTATTCTGGACATTTTAAGTGTAGATCTAACTTGTTCAAGTTAGGCATGCCGAACACGCCTTCAAAGTTATCTACTGCATCGTGAGTTTTGGCATTTAAAATAACTGAACGATCTTCAGCCATTGATTCGATTTTAGTTTCTTTATCAGAAGCAGTAACCTTGACCAAAGGTAGGAAGCCCAAACTGTGTGTATGTGCTACTAGGTCTTGTAAAAAGTCTTTCATATGATTCTCCATGTTTTGTTATTATATAGGTTTTTGCGACTATGTCAATGTTTTTCTAACTCGTTTATTATATTTTACTGCCGATTCTACTAATGTATGTGAAATTTGTAAACTATCCGCGTAGTGTATAAATGCATTAGTATCCTTAGGGAAACAAGCACCGCCAAAGCCACGTGATCCATCGGGTCCTGGAACTTGCATATGGCTGTCACCAATACGCTCGTCCAGTTTTAACAGTTCAACAACCTTATTATAATCAGCACCATTCATTTGGCACATATCATATAACTGATTGAAGAACGCTACCTTGACGCTTAGGAAACAATTGGTAGCATATTTGACCATACTTGCTTCTGTTAGTGTACAATGTTCGATCTTATTTAGGTTTTTAAGCGAAGTTATGAATAATTCTCTCCAAATATTTTCAGAATTACTTCTACCTAAAATCATATATTCCTGATTGGCAAAGTCTTCGTTGGCTGTTGCCGCACGTAAGAATTCTGGACTATAGGCAATATCATGTTTAGGGAAGGCTGTTACAATCTTATTCAAATAGTCTGGACGTACTGTACATTTGATCAGTACTGGCATAGTCTCAGGTACAGTATTCATTACTGCATATACTTGACTAACATCACAGTCTCCTAGATTATTGCTAGGTGTCCCAACACAAATGATTACACCGTCGGCATCTGTGTAATCTTTTACTGTCTGCTGATTTATTTTTGGATCAACAACATACACTGTATGAGTTTGATCAATAGCACTGGCAACTGCTTTACCAACGAATCCGTAACCTGCTACAATTATTTTCATATTAAAACTCGAATAAACTGTTAAATGTATTTTTTTCTTCTGTACTATTAATATCCCACTTTAGAACACCAATCAAGTTATCTAATTTGTTATCAATAATAGTTTGTTCCATTTCTGCATGATCAAATGGCAGATCTTTAAACCACTGTGGTAACCTCAGTTCGTCTACTGGATATGCTACACTAGTAAATCCTAACGGATTAGGTTTAAGTTTACATACAATGACTTTGGCACCGTCTGTGATAGCCATTGAATATTTGTCATTGTACATGCGTTTAAGAGTATTCCAGTTGATACTAGCACGGACATGTCCTGGCATATTGGCCTTGCCCTGTTTCTTTTCTTTGGCTTCGTATTCTGTAATGTTATTAGCACGTTTAGGTGATCCTTTTTCCCAACCTGGACGGGCTTTGAATTTGATACGGAATTCACTAATCATATCTAAAACTTCTTGTTCGGGTTTACCCATCAACACCATTTCAAGAACATCGCTTAAAAAGTTTTGAATAAATTCAGGAGTATCACTGCGTTTGAGATCCAAGCCCATGGCCTTGATTTTTCCTGCTTTACCATCTAGGTCTGTACGCTTGCCTTCTTTGTCATAGTAAAGAACAGCATAGCGTTTTTTAGTAATGAACAAGCTCTTTGATCCAACAATCTCACGACCTGCTTTGATAACTTCTCCACGAGTCTTTGGCACATGGAATGCATCTAACATAAATTGTGGGAATGTTTGATTGACTTCTTCACCTATTTGATCGTAGAGTTGAATGACTGTTTCTTTGGTCCAGGGAATACGTCCGGCTTCAATGTCCTTCTGTAGAGTGCGATAAGCACTAAAATAACAACTATCAGTGTCACCATATATAACTGCCTTTCCTACGTGATTATATTCACCGGTGATGATTTCATTTACTTTACTAGCCATGTGTTTGGCAATTTGTCTGCCAGTTAGCGTAGTAGATTGTCCAATGCGTTTGTCAAAGAAACGGCAGCCGCTATTGAGAATAGCACCATATAGACTATTGAGGTTAATCTTTTTGACCAACTGTCTCTTGTCCCAATACTCTTCTTCAATTTTGTTACCGGCATTTATAGCCTCCTTTAATTTGGCCTGCATCTCCTTACGTTCTGCATACCAACGTTTAAGTAGTCCGGGAATAATACCTTCGTTTTCATGACTAAAAATAGTACCATTGGCACTGAGCATCCAAGGTTGATTACTTTCAAATATAAGTCTATAAACTTCAGCGGCACTTAATACATCAGTGTCACCGTTTTCCCAATCAATAGTAATGTCAGTGCCAATCTCTTGATTCATAACAGCAGTATACTCGAGTGTACTAAACATACCTTCCCAAGCCGCGGCAAATGATTTATTTTTAGCCTGCTGAGTTTCAATATATTCATCAGTCATAATAGGACGTAGTTGCCCAACAATAGTTTCCGGACCCATGTTAAGTGCTCTAATCGCACTAGGATAAAGACTGTTAATATCTAATGATCCTACCCAGTCTTGAAGACCTTCTTTAGGATAAGCAACGTAAGCACCGGCCGCATTAGTATCTTCTCTTTCATCCATCTTAGTACGATTAGGTACAATCATATTTCGACGATGTGCTTCGTTAATAATAGCTTGTTCAGTTACTGCCACAGCACCCATAGTGGTTTGTAGCAAAACTGTATTTTCATGTGCCAGTGTATTGGCAAGATCGATAAATTTTAATTTTTTGTCTAGGTCATCAAGCAGTTTACAGTCATTAATGTTGTATTCAACGAATGTCTTAAAGTCATTGTTGTACAGTTGATCAAGTGTGCCTTCGTATTGTGTTTTACGCTTACCTAACTCATATTCTGCAATCGCATCAAGTCTATAACTGTGGCGTTCTTCATACGTGTACTTGCGATACAGTTCAAGATAGTCTAAATGAACACGACCAATATAATCATAGGTTACACTATCGCGACCAAACTTTTCATATTCTCTACGTTTCGGAAATTGATCAAACAAACAAAAACGTCTTGTGTCTTCTTTTGATAACACTTTAATGACACGATTAGTTGTATACGGAATATCGAAACCTTCACTATTCCACCCACTAATGATATCTGCATCTTTAAGCAAATCTAAGAACATGTCTAACAAATCTGCTTCGTTGTCAAACAAATATGTATTAGGAAAATCTTTGACCATTTCCTTAGCCTCCTCCATTGGAAGTTTTTTAGGGGGAATAGCCAAGCATACCATAGTATCAAGCCATTGTAGATAGACAGCAATCGCAGTAATGGGCATAAATGCATCGTCTGGACTAGCATAGCCACGCTCTGGATCAAAGTCTACCTCAATATCGAAAAATGCTACGTTTAGTTTTGGAGCATCTTGATTAAGATAATTTTCGCTGAGTGTTACAAAGATTGGATTAATATCTGCTTCGTACATAGTTTTGCCACTGTTAATGGCCATTTCTTTACGAAGTTCTTTAGTATTTTTACATACGATCCGCTGTACGGGATCGCCATAGATTGAGGTGTGTTTACCTCGGGGATCTTTTACATAGAAAGTGTGTCGAACCGGAATGTCTCTAAATTCTCGTTCGCCTTTCTTGTTGCGTTCAACGATCTTGATGATATCGTTTTCGCGGTCAAACCATGCGTCTACATAAGACATAAATTTTCTTCTCCATGCAATTTACGGCTTGCAAATACCATCTTTGCTGTTTATGGCCAGCTGACCTTTCTTGTGTATACTTATTTAGATTTTTTTAGTAATATCTAAAATTGCTTCAATCTCTTCCCAATCTTCGTTATAAGCCGCCCAATCGCCTTTGTGTGCGATCTTAATAGCTTTATTAATAACGCTTGGTTTGATTTGTAGTTCTTCTGCAACTGCCTTAACAGTTTCTTTTAAGCCTTCTTGTAAATCTTCAACTTCTCGTAATACTGTGGAACCTTCGTTGATTAGTCGTTCCAATTTAGCCTTCTCTTCTGCTCCGTAATTTCTACCTGACATGTAAGTCTCCTTTATAGCCTATTATATATTAATTATCAACAGAGAGCAATAGATAAAAATTTTTATCTGCTCAAATTATTTTTTATTTGGTACGCAGTTAGGAACGGTACGTCCGCCCTTCTTTTTGGTACCTACAGGATGGTAACCCGTCCAACATGGGTTACTATTTTTTAGACTCTTTTTCTTAGCGTTGGCTTCTTTAATAGGATTTGATTCACCTATTTCTTTAGGAATATTATGTGTGCCTCTTCCGCCCTTCTTGCGTTTGGCTGCCAACTCTTGTATACCATGTTCGATCAGTCGCATGTTCATTGCTAGTTCTGGGAAATGTTTAGCGATAGATTCCCATGTAAGTAGGTCATTACTTTCTGCACGACTGGCTAGATCTTTAAGTTGACTACGGGCTCTCATAATACGATATTCAATCGTTCCAGGATTGTGTCCAGGGAGAGAAACACCTGTTTTAATAGGATCATTTTTATCAAAGTCATGTAGCGGAGTTTCGTCTACTACATAATTTTGCATGCCCGGGCCACCTGTAGGATTAAATCCTGCATGATGCTGAGTACCATTTTGATCTACAGTACTTTCTTTAATACGCTTGCCTTCTTTATCGTATTTGCCGGATTTTTTCTTAGCAATAGCAATGGCTGCCTGTTGTGCGCCTGCTGATTCTTTCATTAATACACGTTCAGCTATTTTGCTTGCATATTGATTTATTAATTGCTGTTTACTAGTTTGTTCTTCTGCAAGTTCTTCTTCAACTGATTGATAATAGCCTTTTAGAATACTGGTTTTCTTTTTAACAATTGGTGTAGAATCGATTTGAGGTGATTGATAATGTTGCATGGCCATTTGCACTGGCAATGATACTTTATGTGGATTACCTTCTTGTAATATTTGAACATTGGCATTTTTATCTACGACCGATAAAAATTTAGCCATATCAGAAACACCTTCTACAGGTTTAGTAGCCGCGCTGTCCATGGCTTGTAGAATACGCTTCATGTCCATGGTATTAACCTAGTAGATGATTTTTTAAAGTCTTAATACGATCTAAGTCTTCGTTTATGCCTAGGCCAGTTTTTAAACGATCAAGCATACCTGGTTGATGCATTGTTGGTGGTAAGCAGTCACTTGGAACTAGGCCACGACTGATTAGAGTTGGATTTTGTTTAATCCAAGTTTCTGAATCTACTACTGGTTTACGATGACCCTGACTGTCTAACGGCACACTTGGATTTTCTGCATCATTCTTACCATCGAGGTAATATTGTATACGCCATTTAGTTAAATTTTGTTTCCAAGGTTCTTTTTCAATTGTGAGCAAGTGATTAAGATCTCGTACTGTAGGATCTTGTTGATCCCTTTGACCTTCTTCTGCATAATCTTCTGAAGTAGCAGTATTAATCTTATTTAGATAAACCAATACATCTTTAGGATCAGTGATTATTGGTAAACCGTAGTCTACTCGCAGGCTATTTAATTGATGAAAAGCTTCTTGGCCTTCTGGACTATTGATGCTATGTTGCTTTAGAGCTATCATAATTTCCTGAAATTTAGGATCTTGTTTTAACTTGTATTCTAAATTCTTTTCTGTTTGAAATTTGCTATAAACCCCACCGGCAACACCTGCGGCAGCACCGCCTAAAAATGGAATCGCACCTTTAGCAAATTTTCCAAGAACGCCTTCTTCAACTTCAGGAGCCATTTCTTTTAAAATAGCTTCTGATAAATTAAGACCGTTTATCTTAACATCCATGGTATTATCCCAATAGCTTTTGAGTTAATGCACGAATTTGATCTGCTTCACTACTTTCTTTTAAAGTTTGTGTTTCACTACGATTCAAACGTGCTAGTTGTTCTTGCATACGTGCAAAGTCTGTAGACTCTTTAACAGTTTCTTTCTTGCCCATTGCGGCTTTGATAGCTTTGTCTTTGCTACCCATGTACTCATCTTTACCAGATTCGATTTTGCCATCGCCATCGTAGTCTTTGTCAGCTTTCTTTTCTACAGCTTTCTTTTCTTCGATGTAAGCAGTAGTTTCTTTAATGTTCTTCCACATAGCGGCTGCGGCAATCTTCTTACCTTTCTCACCACCACCTGCTGACTTAGCTACTTTGTCAAAACTCTTGCCTGGCTTACCAATGTCACCGCCTGCTTTAGCTTTCTTAACTGTAGCAGACTTCTTAGCGGCACTTAGACCTGCGCTAGGTTTAGCTTCGGAAACTTTCTTTGCTCTACCTGTAGGAGTAGTAGTCGTTGCATATTGATGTATTTGATCAATCTTTTTATGATTGCCTTTTTCAAGAGCGTCCTCTGCTCCTTGTTTTAAGTTTGCACCAGGGCTTTTGCTTTTGCCAATCTGAGCTACTTTTATAGCAGAGTCTTGACTTCTTTGACCTGCGCTTGGTTTAGCTTCTGCTATTGTAGTGGCCATGTTACCTGGGCACTCATACATAGTACCGTTGTTGATGTGTGGATGGCTATGATAGCACTCACCCATTGCACCGTGTTTGATAGTGCCACCGCATGCTTCACACTCATCTTTGTGATGACTTGCAAGTTCTAAATTACCTGTCTTGTGATGTTTAGCGTATTCAGTAGCGTGATGATGCGCTAGTTGAGCTGGAGTCATTTTAGCTTCATCAACTTTTTTTGCGCCTTTCTTTTTATCAGCGGCAGCTTTCTTCATTGATTCTTTCTTGTTGCCGTCTTTATCTAGATCTAAAAAATCTGGTTTTGCACCTTCGGCAAATGATTCTTCTTTCTTACGATTATCAAACTTCTCACCGTTCTCCATTCCCCAAGTACCTGTTTTAGATTTCTTTTGGTGTGGAGCTTCGGCTTTCTTTTCAGCAGCCGATTTTGATTTAGCATGACTCTTCTTGCCATCGCCGCCATCATGCTCATCGCTAAATGTCTTAGACTTACGAGTATATCGTGTGCTGTTAGGGCCAGTTTTTTGTACATTAAACTTGCTTGGAGTATCTTGATCTCCGCCACGCTCACCGTCAAAGTTTTCTTCCATTTCTTGATCATCTGGAATACCGTTATGATTTTTATCTAAACGCTTGTGAGCGGCTTTCATAGCCTTAGTTAACTTATTGTATTTTTCAACTTTACCTTTAACTTCTTCAGGAATCTTCTTTTCTACATGACCAGCGCCACCGCAGTGTCCGCATGGCTCCATGAAAGACTCGTCCATCTTTTGTTCTTTCTTAGCCTTGATCTTTTCAGCTTGAGCTTTCTTAAGATCTTTAATTTTTTCTTTAGCTTCGATTAATTTACGAACTACGTCAAGATTTTTACCTTCAGTGATCACGCCAGCTTGCTTCAGGGTCTTGGCCATTTCGTTAATTTTCATTTCATATGCCATATAATGGTATACACTAGCAAGATTTTCAGCGGCAACGCTTATTTTCTTCTGTACCCAGGCTTCTAGTTGAGTATTATCTTGTAGCTCTTGGCTTAGTTTGTGTGCATATGAAGCGGCTTTTTCTAAGTCGATCTTAGCCATTTCACCTTCACGATCTACTTCGTCACCGTGTGTACCGATCACGTGATCTGGTGAATTCATTTGGTCTCCCATTTCTGGGCTTAATTGATCTAATTCTGCTGGCATGTTTATAACTCCGTTATCTTAATATATTTATCGTCTTTTGATGATAGCGGCCTTTTTTGAAGGCTTGTTTTTCATAGTTTCTATAGGTGCGCCAAACAAACTTACACTGTTTTGATCTAGTGCGTTAACGCTTTTTACTGGTTTTTTACTGTAGGCTTGATTAGGATTTGCTACACTAGCGACACTTGCTGAACTTGTAGCACCTTCTGTTGCTGATTCTTCCACACTTTTTGGTGTTCGAACAATATCTACTTTCTTACCTTTAGCTTCTAGTTTTCTAGCAACTGCACTGGCATGTTCCATTGATCCAAATGTTTTCCATTTACGACCGTCGATGTACACATCATGCGGAATATCGACATGCATAAAACCGCGTCTATGTTGACGATGTCTACGAGGATCCCCCGCACCTATTCTATCGTGTGCCGCACTGTACTCCCAACTATCTTCGCCTTCATCGTGGCCAGGAGCAAGACTCATACCACTGTCATCATACCCGTGTCTGCCTTCTAATAATTCTTTAATCTTCATTTTAAACTCCGTATCTGTTAGGTTTACGTTTGGCTACTGGGCTTGTAGTGTTTGTTCCTTGTGGTTCATCACTGCGATTAGAACTAAGAGTAGTCATCTTTAATCCCATAGCTTTAGCACTTGCTTTGATAATTTCTTCATCAGCTTCGGTGTAGGCTGCTGTTAATAAGTCGTTTTTCCACGGACCAGTAGGAGCCATATCATTCTCTGGTCTAGGCATGCCTGCCATACTTACACCAAATCGATACATGTCGTAGTATCTACCAGCTAGATCTGGAAAATTAGTTAAATTTTTAATAACCGCATCGTGATGCGGATGGATTTTACCAGCAGTACCACTTAATGCAGAACCAGATCCAGATGGCGATGAACTAGACTCGTCGTCGAGTGTCGAAGATCCTCCATCGGAGTTTTCATTTAGTAGTTCACGCATTTTCATTTTTTACGGCTCCTAATACCAGCACCGACAGGTTGTTCGCCAGTCATATAGGGCAAACTAAACCATAGTTGAAACCATTCTGCTGTACCAGGTTTAATATTATTTTCACGCATTAATACAGCTTTTTCAGTTCCAGTAATACTAATATTACTTCCGCCATAAGGTTGCAGACCACTGTATTCTTTAATACCTGCTAATTTCTTAAGGCTTGCTAATTCGTCCATTATACACCGTACTTGTTAGGTTTACGACCAGCTACTGGGCTAGTTGTATTATTAGTTGATAACTCTAAACTGTCAGGGCTTGTTCTTAACTTGGTCTTATGTCCTTGACGTTTGATCTCTTTATCAAATTTAGCATGTTCTTCACGAGCGAAAGGCATAATAAATGGGTGTTTGCCGATATTGTCTTCAGCCGCCACGTTACGGTCTCCGGCAGCTAATCCCATTCCTAATCTATATAGGCCATAGAAATCGCTAGGTAAATCTTCCACACTAAATGCTCCAGGCATAGCCGCATTGGCTTCTGTCGACAGATCACCACGATTGCTACCATATTCTGTATTACTTTGATGTAGGCTATGTGTATCGTGCGGATCATCTGCTACAGGAACACCTAATTTGCCATGTTTAAATTTTATAGGATGATACTCTTTAGCAGGCTGAGTTTTTTTAAGTCGTGCTTCAGCCTGCTTTATAGTTGTATGTTGTTCTGTTATAAATTCTTTAGCTCGCATTACACACCATACTTGTTGCGTTTAACTTTGGCAACAGGACTTGTTTTATTAGTATCTTTTAGTTCTTGACTACCTTTACTGGTAATAGGTTTACTTTTTGAACTCATAAACTTATCAGCAGACGCAATAATAGCATCATCAGCATCGGTATATCCTACTGTAATCATTTTTTGGCCAATTCCAGCTAGTGGATCTCCTTGCATATTAGGAGCACCCGCCATAGCAATACCATAACGATAGGCTTTATACGGACTAGAGTTATCTAAATCCGGATGGATGCGTACATTTGGTAAAGCATTTTGCACATCTACGCTAAATGCAGTAGCTTCTTCTGCTATAAATTCTTTGGCTCTCATTGCTCTTATCCTTGCGTTTGTTTCTTTAATTAGATTAAAGGCACGTAAATTCTTTGCGGGTGTATTCTTATTTACATCAACTGTAGTGTTTTGTTTTGTAATAGTTCCTACTCCGGCGGCATCTTCTGCGGTGGCTTTTTCTTTCTTAGCACGTTTAACTTTTTCAGGATGCTCACCTACTGCGGCAACCACGGTGTCAAAGTAATGCTTGCCGTTTACACGTAGGTCTGGATCAGTGCCAGCCGCGGCATAAAATGCTGCCATATCTCCTGCACGAGCCGCAGTGCGCAAAGCTGTAGCTGAACTTACTCGTGGGCTAGGTACATGTATAATTTTTGCAAATTTATAATACCCATGATTACTTTCTTTTCCGTTATAATCCATTAACAGTTTACCTGCCCATGCCCAGTCAGTTGCATCTGTAACATAAGCAATCGTAGCGCCTTCGCCTACATCGGCATAAATTTTAGCGGCTAGGGTAACTACACTAGTTTCTCCTAAGATATGTCCTTTAATTTCAGGATCAATAGCTGTCATCCACGCTGTTTTAACATCAAATGTTAAAGGATCATTTGGACCAATAGTACTAGGATTGGTACCAATGTACCATTTATGTCCTGCATGTTTTACAGCTGACCATACTTCTGCATGCCCTTGATGCGGAGGGTTGAATCGTCCAAAACAAAAACTTGCTGTGGCCTTATGATGTGATTCAAATAACTGTCTTAAATTCATTTTGGAGTCCAACTGGTAGGTACAAACTTTACATTACCATATTTATGCTTGCCCGGTTGAGCGTATCTTACGTTGCCTTCGCCGTGAGTATCCCATATATCTGGTTTAGGCTGTGCTTCTAAAGCACCATGCTGTTGATCTTTTACATGACGTAATTTTTTCATCAGTTCCCAGATAGCACTCAACGCTGTGCCATGATGTTGTGCCATAGCTCGTATATGTTCAGCTTTTTTAGCACTTATTTTATTTGCAGGATTTGACATCCATTGAAAGAACATATTATTGTCAACACTATCAAACTGCCCACCTCGACTCATTTGATTGGCAAATTTATAAAAAATACCTTCTTTGTCGGTAGCAGGAATACTGGCTAAGAAAGAATCTATCGCAGGTCCGTGTTTTTCTAAATAATGTTTTAAAGGTTTTAAAATACTAGTATCGTGTTCTGGTGCAGTAGGATTATACATAGGACCTTGCACAATTAATCCAGCAGTATGATTAAATTGACTAAAATCGTCAATTGGAGTTTGCGATTCGTCACTCATTCCAAACTGTGGAAAATATGCATGGCCTACTACCATAACTTGTGCGTTAGCGATTCGTTGTCCTAACTCGCTGTCTGCCCTTACATGATAACAAGTTTTACTATTAGGATTAGGACAGAATGTATATACACCTTGTTTGTCTAATGGGGGACGCTTTAAAAATAGTCCGTCAGCATAGACAAATCCAACAAAATCTTTTGGAGTTGCACGATCAAAGATTGGGTGTAGACTTGCAAATTCTTGAGCAAAGCGTTGACGTTCAGCAGTTTGCTCAGGAGTTCCAGGTTTACCGCTCTTGTTGGCAATAAAATCTGCTATCTCTTCCGGATTAGTTCCTTTAGCACCGCGAGACCATCCGTTATGTCCGGCTAAGATAAGAGGACCGTTCTTACGTTCTCTACCCCAGTAGATTTGAGGATTGCCGTCCCATTTTTTACGAATAGTAGTTGCTCCAGGCTTTTCTACTGATACTTCTTCATAGTGTTGAATAGCTTCTCTGGCTCCATCAGCACCATGAAAGAAAACAAAATGCTCTGGATGATTAAATGCCCGTCCTAATTTTTTAGCAGGCACTGCATCAGTTTCTTTGAGGAAAAGCTCTCGAAGTAACACTACTAATCCTTATATTTGTCGTTTTCTACATGCTGTTTTAATTCTTCATGTAGTTTATCGCAGATTTGTTTAGTAAGTTCTTCGTCAAGATCGTCTGGTAATTCTCTTATAGGAAACTGGTGAATGTACATCTTGTAACATTCTTTTACAGCAGGTTCAAAAACTTCTGCACTAGTTTTTTTGTTATTATTAATTCTTTCTAGACAGTGTGAAATTACTGGATGTGTATGGCGACGATATGCGTGATCATCGTTGTGCATGAAATACACTAGATCTTCTGGTAGATCAAAGTTGATTTCTCGTCCCTTTTCACCGTGACTAACAAAGTCTAAATCATTAAAATATTTGCCTTCAAGCAATTCACGTATACGCATTTTTAATCCTGTCGTTAAGATTCAGCAGAAAACTCTGCGGTTAGTGTATTTATCGCTTGCAGGAATAAGAACTTATGCTTTGACTACCCGCTCAACCTTGTTTATTGAGCCGCCCAAGTGCATTTTTGCCATAAGTAAGTTGTTATCGCCGGTACAATAGAAGTATGTACCGCCCCAACTGTTTGATCTAGTTAAATCTCGCTCACAACTTTTAGTTAGTTTGAGTTTTTTATTACTTTTAGCCCACTCGATAAATGCTGAGTGTTCTTGTGTAGTTTTACCTAAAGTTACACGGTATTCAAAATCAATTTTTGGTAACAGTACAGTATTTTCTGCAATGATGCCAGAGCTTGGCGGAACGCTGATATACTTTACCTGATCAATACTTACTGAGCATAATTTATCAACATCTTCTCTACTATTAGTATAAAAACTGATCCAGGGATTTTCAATACGAATTTCGTAGTCTGTTAGATCTTTTATTATGTTTAATAATGATAACGCATAATCTCTGTCAGACGGATCTTTGATAGAATTTCTTTTATATCCATATCTAGCGGTAATTTTGCTTTCGTCGATATTAAGTTTACTAATTAAGCCAATCGAGTGTGAAAAGTCTTTATTTTTAAAATAACTAGCACCAGCACAAACTAAAACAATTTTGTACTGGTACTTGTTATTAAAAAGTCGTTTAGTTGTCTTGATTTGCATTTTCTACAATATCTTCTACAGTTAGCAAAGGTACTTCAGCGGCCTTTGGTTTAGAAGTTAATACAATCTTATTATTGTCGACTGATACATACAACCAGCCACCGCCTCGCAATTCACCAAACAACATCATCTTAGCAAGGTCACGTTTGATTTCTTTATCGATAACACGTTGTAGAGGACGGGCACCCATCTTACTGTCGTAACCATTATCAACAAACCAATTGATAGCTTCTTTATCAACTTTGATCTTGACACTCTTATCTTTAACTTGTGTTCTAAGTTCGTCAATGAATTTCTCAACTACCTTAACTACTGTGTCTCGGTGTAGTTTATTAAAGGTAATAACAGCATCTAATCGATTACGGAATTCAGGAGTAAAGAACTTTTTAAGGTCTTTGTCACTGTATTCTTTTTCTTGACTACCAAATCCAATGGCGTTCTTTTCAGCTTCATTGGCACCTGCATTAGTAGTTAGGATCAACACTAGGTTTCTACAGTCAGCCTGTTTGCCGTTTGAGCCAGTGATAAATCCATTATCCATCATTTGCAACAATACTGTGCTGACATCTGGATGTGATTTTTCAACTTCATCAAACAATAGAACAGCGTTTGGATTTTCTTGAATTTGAGTAATTAACAATCCTGCGTTGTCTTCAAACCCAACATAACCAGGAGGACTACCAATCAACTTACTGATGCTGTGCTTTTCTTGGTATTCACTCATATCAAAACGTAGCAACTTAACACCTAAGTGTTTGGCAAGGCTCTTGGCAGTTTCAGTTTTACCTGTACCAGTAGGACCCATGAACACAAAACTACCAATTGGTTTGTTTTCAGATTTCAAACCAGCCTGTGCTACAATAATCTTATCTACAATTTCTGTAACAGCCATATCCTGGCCGTAGACATCTTGACGAACGTTATTTTCGAGGGATGCCATAGTACTGCTTTCAGTTTCCATAATCTTGTCTTCAGGCATCTGAACAACTTTAGCAAGTTCGTATTGAATTTCGCGTTCACCGATAACACGGTCATCTGCAAGTTTAAGATTGAATCGCGAGCAGGCCAAGTCAATTAAGTCAATAGCTTTATCTGGTAATTTCTTATCTGTCTGATATTTGACTGACAGTTTCACAGCGGCTGTAAGAGCATCATTACGAATTTTAACATTATGGAATCCTTCGTAATATTTCTTAATACCTTTAAGGATTTGTAATGTTACTTCTTGTGTAGGCTCGTCAACAGTGATGCGTTGGAAACGACGCATTAATGCACGATCCTTTTCAAAGTGTTTACGATATTCTTCCCAAGTAGTTGATGCTATAACCTTGATGTTGCCTTTGCTCAGTGCAGGCTTCATCATGTTAGCGAGATCGTTAGCACTATTGCCTGCTGAACCTGCGCCACTAATCATATGTGCTTCGTCAATGAACAATACAGTCTTACCTTTCTTAGTAAGAATCTTAAGGATCATTTTAAAGCGTTCTTCAAAATCTCCTCGATATTTACTGCCTGCTAACATAGCACTAATGTCTAAGTTATAAACGGTATAGTCTTTAAGGAATTCTGGAACAGCACCCTTGACAATATTATAGGCTAGGCCTTCAGCAATGGCTGTTTTACCTACACCTGGATCTCCTACAAGGATCACATTGTTTTTACTACGACGACCCAAAGCCAGCGCAATATTTTCTAATTCATCGATACGACCAATAACTGGATCAATCTTATTTTTCTTAACTGCTTCGTTTAAGTTTGTGGTATATGCTTGTAGGACTTTACTACTTTGTCCTACGGCTTCCTCACCTACTTCTTCGTCAATACTGCTGTTTAAGAAAGCGGCAAACTTATCTTTATCAATTTCAGCAAGAGTAATGTAATAGTGTACCCATGAACGTTTTTCTCCCATCATTGCTAGGAAAATATCTGTAGGCTCAATCCGCTGGCGACCGTTAAACAATACTTGCGTGAACGCACGATTTAGAACACGTTCGACTGATTGTGTCTTTTTAGGTTTAACTACAACGTCTGGCACTGTAATTTCGTCGCATTTATTTTGTAAATATTCAAGTAATTGAGTTTTTAATTCGTCTGGTTTAGCACCAAACTCTGTTAAACAGGCACTGAAATTTTCTTCCATTAACATAGCCGCCAACAAATGCTCTATAGTTAAGTATTCGTGGTGTAGCTTTTTAGCAGTATCAATAGCCTTTTCAAATACTGCTTGTAGATTGTCGCTCGGTTCAACCATTTAATTTCCTTTGTTTTTTTCTTGCCATTTGTAATTTTAAATCACTTACGTACTCTGTAAATGTAATACCATCTAGATGATCTAATTCATGCTGAAAACATCTAGAATCAATTCCTTCAAGTTCTATTATACACTGTTTTCCGGTATTGTCAAGGTACATGGCTGTAATTTTATCACTTCGTTTAATCTTAAGCCATAGGTTGGGAAAACTTAAACAACCTTCATCGGTTTGTATATCTGCATTATCACCTACAAGTATTGTAGGATTGAAGAACCCCATTTCTCTACCATCTTGTAATTGCATAACAAATACTCTGCGTAGTAGGCCAACTTGATTGGCGGCAAGCCCTATACCGTTGTGTGCCTTCATGGTTTCTATCATTTCACGTTCTACTGCCGCGGCATTAACATACTGATCAAAATCCCAACGTTCAGCTTTTTGTTTTAGTATCGGATCAGGTTCTTTGATTAATTCGAACATCGATATCTTTCAATTGTTGAACAAGTGTAGGATCTGTAACCACTGGCGATTTTATATTAATGACAGATACAAATCGTCCTCTGCGGCCATTATTGACATTACTAAATCCGTTGCCGTGTGATGCATATTCAACGCCTGATTCTATGCCTGCACGTATTTCTAAATCCATTGGCTGACCGGTTAACATCTTAATAGTTTTTCTACAACCAATCATTGCTTCGATAGGACTTATATCAACTTTTAAATAGATATCATCGCCTTGTCTAGTATATACTGGGTCTGGTGTTACTAAAATAGTAACATTTAAATTGCCTCTAGGCGCACCTGGAACACTGTCATCACCTAGTCCAGCGTATCGAATTGTGTCTCCATTGTTTACTCCTGCTGGTACATTGATCACAACATTTTGATTACGACCACTTGGTAATTGATAATTTGCTTCTAACTGTTTACCGTGATAACTGTCAATAAAACTGACCGTACACTGTATGTTCAAATCTCTATTTCGACGTAGTTGTTGTCTGTGCATTTGACCAAATATGTCGCCGAATGGATGTCCGCCACCGAACATTCCTCCGAATGGGTCTCCAGCACCTCCAAATGGATTTCCAGTATGGAAATGGAATTGAGTTCCTCCTCCGCCAGGAAAACCGCCCATGTTTCCGAATTGTCGTTGTTGATCGTATTCGGCTTTCTTGTTAGCATCGCTGAGTGTATCGTATGCTACACTGATATCTTTAAACTTGGCTTGATCTCCACCCTTATCTGGATGATGTTGATTAGCCAATTTTCTATAGGCTTTCTTAATTTCATCTGGGCTAGCACCTTCGCTAACACCTAGTGTTTGGTAATAATCAATCATAATCGTAAAAAAGGCTCCATTAATAGTATTAATTATACTATCTTAAATGGAGCCTGTCAAGTTTTTGAGTTGCTTACTTTTTCTTTTTAGGTACCACTGTATCTGGTTTAGTTCCTGCTACTTCAGTACCTTCTGCTTTTTTGTGATGCTTAACTTCTTTTTTAGCAGGAGCTGGTTTCTTAGCGGCCATTACTGGACTAGCTAAAAAACAACTTGCTACTAAAAGTGCTAGTAATTTTTTCATAATATTTTCCTTATAGTGCTGGTTGGTCAAAAGTTGGAATGACTTTCTTACCACTAGCGTTAACTGCTACTGGTGTTGTTGCCGCGGGTGTCGCTCCAGACCCGCTATTAAAACCCGATCCAAAACTCCCTGTTCCTGTACCTGCTGAAGGTGTACTTCCAAAGCCGCCTGTAGATGGTGTTGATGAACCAAAGCCACCGGTTGAGGAACCGAATCCTCCTGACGCAGGTGCGCCAAATGTTGAGCCGCCGCCAAATGATGAACCACCGCCAAATCCTCCTGAACTCATTGAACCGCCGAATCCACCACCCATACCGCCACCCATACCGCCTTGCATTCCTGCTGGAACACCTGACATGTTAGTATTGCTTGTCATTGTTTGACTTGTAGATGTTGGATTAGCGGCTGTACCTGCTAGTTTTTCTTGTGTACGACCAAACGCACTAATACCTAATACAGCACCCATCGCAATATGAAATAGTCCTGCACCTTGTAGTGTTAAGGGATTCCATTGGGTGATAGGCACATGATTAATGCCTTGCCATAATGCCCACAGTACTGGAAATACTATCATGTCGGCCATACAGATTAACATGTACATCCAACCCATTGCTGGCCGCCAGTATTTTTGCATCCATTCTGCGCCACCTTCTTTTTCTTGTGCCATTTGATTCGCTCCTAATTTTGTATTACTATTTATTGCGGTGTTACGTTTGGGTCCGCTTGTGCCTCTGTAGTGGGTTGAACTGTTGCTGTTGGTTCTACTATTTCTTCTGTAGTAGGTTGAACTGTTAATGTTGGTTCTACTATTTGTGGCACATTGGCTGCATGCTTGGCCGCACGTTGACCTGCTTGCCATGCTTCATCTACTAAATCTTCTGCTTCTTTCTTGGCCTTTTCAGCGGCAACAATCGCTGCCTGATGAGCCTTAGCGGCTAATTCGGCAACATGTTGTTTTTCTTTAGCCAATTTTGCTTCTAAATTTGCTATCTCTGTTTCGCTCGCATCAACTAATGATTTAGCATCTAAAAAAATACTTTTTAATTTACTAGCCGCTGCCTTTTCTAAATTTGTAAAAAAACCCATTATACTTCTCCTTATTTAATAGTAGCAGAAATTTCTTTCTGCTTGTTATACCACTCAATCCATGTGTCAACTTTAACTTTACATTCGTAGTATGTGCCATAGTTATCGACGATTACAGGTAGTACATCACTTAATTTGTCAGTTGATGTATCAACTGTTTTAAGATCAGGACATGCCTTCATTAAATCATCAGGTACTTCTGGAAATGTCATTTGAACATTAGTTTGTGTTGTTACACATCCAGAAAGGATAAGAACAAAAAATAATATTAATATTTTTTTCATTGCTTGTCCTTATTAGGGTTTTTTGCCGCATCATTTATAATTTGTTTTGCGACATCATCAAATTTACAATCTTTATCAATAGTCTTAGTAACTTCTTTAATCTTTTCTTTATAGACTATTTGAACATCGTGTATGACTTTTGTTTTTGTTTCTACTTTTTGATTTAACAAAGCATTGGCACTATTGCTGTTTTCTTCAGCAACAGCTATTCTTTGTTTCATTGCATCTACTTGTGCTTGATAGACAGCAGTAACACCAGCACCACCATATAAGAAAATACCAGCAACACAAATCAAACCACCTAATGGTCTAATAAAAATTGTGTAGGGTTTGAATTCCGGAAAATGCGCAATAACACCAGCAAAGAAATAGATAGCAAATCCGGCACCCGCTAGTGCTGGCCAAATCCAACTGGGTAAATCGCCTAGTATTAAACCAATTATCCAAGTAAACATATTAACCTTGTAGTACTTGATGAGCTAGTTGTGTATAATGCTGACGTTCTTCTAATCCTAATGTTCCGCCGTTAACTTTTTTAGTAATGCCTAGTACATCACCGTTATCAGCTAGAGCATTAAGATTGTTATTTTCCCAGAACCAACAGGCACTTTGTACAGCACCTTCAAATGTTCCTAAAAATTCTGGAACTTGTTCTACTGGAGTGTCAATACTTTCAGCAAAAGCCGCATAGTTAGCTTTGCCTGTAATTTGAATTAGGCCGCGTCCACAATAGTTCCATCCATCACCACTTGCTTCATCGCCATTGCCCATTCGACCTGCGTAGGCTCTGTTGGCAATTTTTTCTGGTTGATGCGCATATTGATTAGCAATATCCATGTTCTGAAAGTGACTTGGCCAAATCTTAACTAATGTTTCTGGGCGATAATTAAGATTTTCTATAAGTGCCTTGTATCCAGCACTTTCTACCATAGTCTGCCCTAAAAAACATGCTACACGCTCTGGAGTATTGATGTCATAGTCGGGCAAAATTTTGCATAATGCTTCGTGCCAGTGTTCGCTATATGGATTGTTTTGTAGAATCGCTGTACACTTCTCTAAACTAAAATCAAATGTAAATCCGTCTGCCATATTATTTCCTTTCTAGTGCTACAGCCCATCCGCTGTTTTCAAATATAAATTTACCACCAATCTTGGTGATATTGTAGTTACCAATTGCCTTGGTTAAAAAAAGTACTTCTGAAATATCTTTATGTTCTAACATGATTGGACCTGGAACACTTTCATATACTTCTTTCTTAGGCCCACTTGTAATTATATCAAATTTGATTACATCGCTGTTAACTTTTTTAAATTGAAGACTTTCATCAACAATTATTTTGTCAGCATAACTATTTTTAAAAAATTCGCTAAAATTATTTAATTTGTGTTCTTCAGTAGCGATTTCATAAGCTCTACGATCTTTAGGAACACTAGCAATTAGACTTTCTAATGTTGCAGGTTCACTTTTAAAACTTTTAAAATAGCGAAAACGCATGTCTTCTAGTCCAGTTAACTTTTTAATTCCTTCGATAATTTCATGGATTTGCTCACCAACATGGCGTGTGCGCTCTAATTCAACAAACACTTGATATTTGCCATCGTCGCCTTCGCCGGGAGTACAATCTGCATCTAGTACAAAGTTGTAGCCCATCTCAATAAAATTTTCAAGATCTTTAGCAGGATCTTCGTCTTCTACAGTAAAACTTAATACAACGGTATCTTCATCGTTGCCTATTTTACTTGAGTGACTATCTATGCCAAAAACTTTTTTGACCATATGGCGTAGGTCATGTGATCGTAAACTTTCTGCTACGTTCATACTGGTGCTCCTGGAGTTGGTGCTCCGCCTGCTGGTGCTCCGCCTGCTGGTGCTCCGCCTGCTGGTGCGACTCCCGGTGCCCCTGGCGCTGTAGGTGCTGGTGCCCCTCCTGGAGGACTGTTATCTGCTTTGTCAATATCAGGACTGCGATTTTCATTTTTAAGTTTGTCCATATATCCGCGATAGATATCAAATGCTACTTTCTTTGGCATTTGAATCTCAACAATCCATATAGGATGACGATCCAACTTGCCCTTCTTTGTTCCAGGACGCATGTCTTCTTGTGTGCGAATTTTGCGTGGCTCTACTAAATGGCTCTTTTGATACAACACTTTGCAACCTAATTCCGTTAAACGCTTTGCGGCAGTAGGATTAGGCATTTTATCTTGAGGCCACATAAATCCAGCAGTGATCCAATGACGATCTACTTTAGGTCCATAGGCCAATTCACCATCTTCCCAGTTTTCATAGACGTACATATCCATCTCGTCTAGGACACGTTCAAAGTCCTTTAGAACAGCTAGACTGCTGTTATTTTCGTACAAATCGCTGATGTTTTTAATTACATCTAAAATATCGTGGTGCATGTTGTTGTCCTAGAATCCTCTATACTTATTTAGCTGGTTTAAAATCATAACGTATTAGTTTATTATTTTGTGTATTCGTTAAATAATAGTGTAGGACCTCTGTAGTTATCAAAGGCGGTCACTACAAGTCCTACTTTTTCAACTAAAGTAGGAGCAACTTAGATGAGTAAACAACGAGTGAAAAAGCGTTTTACATCAGAAGTTAATATCATTGATTTCCAGCCATATCTTCCGGCTAAAAAGCAACGTGTGACAATTCAAGCACGTAACGCTAATCAGAAACTTTATCTCCAAAAATTGTATGCAGAAACCACTAGCATAGTACTTGCTATTGGCCCTGCCGGCACGGGTAAAACCATGCTAGCTGTACAATATGGAATTAAGTTATTTCAGGAAGGGAAAGTTGACAAAATCGTGGTAACAAGACCCGCCGTTTCCGTAGACGAAGATTTAGGATTTTTACCAGGTGACTTAAATGAAAAGATGGCACCATGGACAAGACCTATATTTGACGTCCTAGGAGAATATTACCAAACCAAAGAAATAGCAAAAATGTTAGAGGAAGGTGTTATCGAAATAAGCCCATTAGCGTACATGCGTGGACGCACATTTAAAAACGCATACATAGTTGCAGACGAAATGCAAAATGCAACAATTAATCAAATGAAAATGCTACTGACTCGTTTAGGAGAAGGGTCTAAGATGGTAGTGACAGGCGATTTAGCACAAGCAGATCGATTGAGCGATAATGGTCTGATTGATTTTTGCAAACTACTTGAACAAAAAGAATACTTGGAACATATTGACATTATTCAATTTGAAGCCAAAGACATCGAACGCCATAACGCTGTGAAGGAGGTGTTAGCAGTGTATGGAGAATAAAATAGCATTGCTATTTTAGATAGTCATAAAAAAAGGACGCTGTGTGCGTCCTTTTTGTTTATAAATGACTTAGTCTAATTAATGTGGCCGCCAGATTAATCTCTGGATCTATTACTAGGGTATGATCAACTAGGCCTTGTTTGATAATAAGTATGGCCTTGTCTTGAGTAGCTTCATCGCCGAATATAGTGATATTATCATACAGCCAACGATAGATTTCCTCCATCTCTTCTGGACGAGCTTGCGAGCATACAAGTTTACGAGCTTCTGTAATTTTTCCAGCTTTGAATAGAGATACCATTTCAATTTTATAGTCAGCTTCACCAGTATCGCCTTTTTCGGGAGTATGTAGTTTGCCTTCTAAACTGTTCATTTGAACTGTGTTAATACATTTACGCAAGTCCGGGTACGTTGCTTTGACAAATGTGTCTAATGTGTCTAGATCAAACTCGATATTTTCTTCCACGAGGATAGTAGCAACACGAGCAGTGAACTCTGTAATATCAACCCTTTCAATATGAAAACCTTGACATCTAGAGTGTAGGGCAGGAATAATTCTATTAGGATAGTTACAGGTAAGGATAAAGCGAGCAGTAGTATGGTATTCCTCCATAACTCCACGAAGTGCCGCTTGAGCATTCGGAGACAAATAATCTGCTTCATCTAGTAGCACCACCTTAAAGTCACCGAACGGAATCATTTGGACAAAGTTTACAATTTTATCACGTACATCTTCAACTGAGTTAGTACGACTGGCATTGATTTCTAATACGTCCAAATCATTAATATCTAATTCATTAAACAGTATTTTAGCTAGAGTAGTTTTACCGATACCAGCAGATCCGCTGAATAACAAGTGTGGAATACTGCCTTGTTTAATCCAACTTTGTATCTGCTCTTTTTGATGATTATCACGAAATACATAACCATCGATATTCTTAGGTCGATATTTCTCTACCCATAATTCTTTCATACTAGTTCCTCGGCAATGCCTAAAATTTCTGCTAATACTAACAACAGGCCTGCGCCTTGAATGTAAGGATTCATTTCTAACCAACCGCCACCGGCAAGTGCGAGACCTGCGATAATTCTAAATACGCTTTTGATCATGCTAACGCTGGTATGCGTGAATATTTTTTTACTGACAATTTTAGTGCCAACGCTGTCTAGAGCATCTTTAGCTTTTTTAATATCTTCTACTGCTTCATTATGTGTACTCATATGAACCTCTCCTTTTGTACATTATACAGAAGAGAACAGGGCTAGTCAATAGCCCTGTTGCTCAAAGTAAATATTATTTTGGATGGAAATCGTATTCTGGAGGACTTAGGTCGATCGCAGTTAAACCAAATGAAATTTCACTAGGTTTTTCATCTGCTGACATTAACATACAGTTAGTATCAACTCGAAATACTTTTACTTTAGTACCATCTGGTTCTTCCACATTGATAGCTCTAGTCCAGCGACCATGCTCAATAAGAATCCACTCACCGACTTTAACATCAGTTTGTTTAGGACCAATGGCCCATACACGGCCCCATCGAGGTTTAATACCTTCAGTCTTACCATCGTCGCTAGGTATGTAAATACCACCTTTGGTAATTTGTTCTTCAAAATTCATATCTGTGACAAAAACATTGTCATGCAACGGTATAAGTTTACCTTGTACTGGGGCTTTAAAACCCACATGACCGATACCTTTTGAATCTAACATTACTCTTTTCCTTCCGGATCTTGATTAGTTACATCTTTAACCGTTACAGCCGCTGGAGCAGGTTGCTGTACAGGTTGTTGTGCAGTTGCAACAGGTTGTACGGCAATTTGATCCGGAACAGCATTAACAGGAGCAGTTAAGATTTCTTCTCTTTTACGAATAACTTGACCGCCTGGGCCTAGTTCGTCGCCTCGAGCATTAACACGAATGTTACCCACAGCTGGAGTCATTTCATTGATATTAATCAATTTGTTCATATCAATTTCTCTACCGTTCATTGAACGATATATTTGTTTTGGTTGTTCTTTCATACCCATTTTAATCTCCTTGGATTATACTACTACTTATCTCAGGAATTCCTGCCAGTCTAAATTATATTTGACTGAATCTATTTGATGTACACCTAGCAAAAATAGCACAAAACTAGCTACACTTGAGCCACGTCCTACACCCCAAACAATGCCGTTTTCGTTACATGTGTCTACAAAATGTTTAGTCCATTGTAGCAATGGAATCATGCCTCGTTCTTTATAGGCGTCCATTTCGTCTTTGACCCGTTTTATTTGCTCAGGTGTAGTACAACGATCTAGGCACCATGCTTCTACATCAAAGTCTCTATATTCAGAGGGCATGAACCAATCGCTTTGTAGTGCAGAATCAAAATCTTCAATACTGATTTGATCTAGTTGCTCATTAAATCTCTGAAAGGTAAATCCAGCGACTTGTTCTAACTGTTCAATATCATCTGTATAGTCTACAGTGATATCTTTAAGGTTAGTCAGCTTGCCCTGATAAAGAGCTTTAAAAATATCTAATGAATTAAAAATAGGATTACCGAATTGATCTAGGCGCATAGCCTATATTTTAATTGACTTTGATCAGTTTGTCAAGACTTTTATCACGGTTAGCCATCATTTTTTCCCATGCGGCTTGTTGACGTTTGCTCATTTCTGCTCGGTAATCTTCAAGTAATGACGCAATTTGAGCCTTCACTCCGGTATTTTGAACTAAAAAATATTTTTTGGTAAGATCTGAAATTTTAGATTCTATTTCAGCATCTTTTAAACCGGATAAATTTTCAGCTAATGGATGCATTAATATTCACCAAGGTATCTTACATACACATCTGTACCAGCATTGTTAGACCAAGCTTCGATAACTTTGATATGGGTAGATGTATTTGAAGTCAATGTAGCGGTAGCGGTAGCAGTACTACCAGTACTTGAACCAATAGTAACAGTTGGAGGAGTAGTAGTGTATCCATCACCGCCGCCATTTGTAAGGCTAATAGATCCTACACCAAATCCTAATACAACTCTTGCTCCTGACCCAGCACTGTTTATAGGACTAGTACCAAATGCCAACGGCATTGGACTAGTAAATGAACCGCCTGAGGTTACATTAACAGTAGCAATAGGACCAGTACTACCGCCAGTAACACTAGCTACAGTTAATACAACACCTGGATATCCGTTGATAGTTAAAGTATCATTTACTGCATAGCCAGTTCCTGCAGATCCTCCGCTTACTGTAGCAGAAACAACTGTATAACTTATGCTAGTAGTTGGTATGAATCCACCAGTGATAGGACTAACTCCGCTAAAACTAACAGTAGTGGGTGTAGTATAACCGGTTCCTGCACTTGTAACATTAATTGCTGATACGCTTTCCCCACCTACAGTAAATCCTTTACCGCTAGTAATAGGGTTTGTTGGGAAGTCTGTAGCATAGTGAATAGTACCGCTATTACTAGTTGCAAAGATTGGATAACGAACACCATTTTGATCGCTAGCGATATGTACTCTAACATATCCGCTTTGTCCAACAACTGGCCAATTAGTAAATGTTAGTGTAGGGGTACCGCTAAGAGTGAACTTTTGTACAGGACCATTAGTTAAATCTATGTTTGCACTAGTGCTAACAGTACCAGCATCAAAATAAACACCGTGGAATGTCTTGTATGTACCGTCGCTTATAGTGCTTTGTAACAAATCATTGACTACAGGTAAACCTGTAGTTAAACTTGCTACAACTACAGAATTAGTCTGTAGTGCTGAAATTTCTGTGGCAGCTTCGGCTAGTCCTGCAGATATTGCTGTGAAATTATCGCGAAATCCTTGACTGTCGTTGTCTTGCCCTGCTACAGGGTAAGTTGTGCTAATTGCGGCGTAATTTATGTTACTCATACGGTTATCCTATCGTTTCTAAATACAAGGTATTTATCGCTTGCGTAACCGGTCACAGAATCTATTGTATAACGATCTACGGTGTAATCAAGCTGTTTAAAATCAAATTTACTATTAACAATGTTGGCTACTATGGTTTTAGATGCACCAATTTGGCAATAGCATAGCGGTACTGCTGGTACGAATCCTATTTGAGATTTTGTTCCGGGCTGTATACTGCGCATCCATAACGGCAAGTAGTTGCGTTCAGAAGCTCCAAGTGCTCCTAGTCGATTTTGCCAATTAGAAATACTGTTTGGAAAATAGCTTCCGGGGTGTGGATTACTAACTTGATATCCGGTACTGTCAACAGTTACTATAGGATGTGGACGATCATTGTAGGGTGCAGTGGCACCTAAATCACTAAGACTAGTTGACCAAAAATTAGTACTACTGTCTGCACTTATATTGTCACTGCTAAGACCTTGTGAAGATAAGAACAGTTCTAAAGGTAAATGTTTGCCACCGGGTTCTTGAAGATCTACTAGTTCAACATACACGACTTCATACACTGATGCATTAGTGTCGGGATCTATAGCAACTGCGGTTTTTATATCACCCCATGCAAATCTTTTCTTTTTATGATTTAGGCCAATAGCACCTATGTAGGCAGCGGCTACTTCAGTTTGTATTCCAGCATAAACAATCATACTTAGATTACTTTGTATTCCAAAATTAGGATCATTGGTTCTATAAATTGATCCTGGAGTAAAGATAGTATTATCGTTAATGAATTGTTGCCATGCAGATCTTTGAGTAGAGTTTAAATATGGTTTGACACGAATATTACTGTATCCGTAGGTATTAGGTGTTATTATTTTAACAGTAAATGTTTTAGTTGTAGCACTATATCCATATTGATCTTGTGCTTGTACTGTGAATGTATAGCTACGGTCAAAGGTCGTAGTACCACCATCGAAAGTTGTAGTACCACTATTGAATGTAATTAGTCCTGGACCTTTAGAAGAACTATATTGAGGAACTTGACCAATAAGTTCTCCGTCGAGATTTAGAGTAATCCCAGGAGGTAACTTTCCTCCTACTTGTGTGTAGATCACTGATGCATTAGGTATTGTACTAGTAGCAGATATTTTTAATGTGCTGTTATAGTTTGCTGACAATGTACCTAATTTACTGTTAGATGTAAAATTAATAACGCTGTCAATTTCGCCAATCAAGCTAATAGTAAATGTTCTACTAGAACTAATAGTATCTCCAGGGTTATTACCAAATCGACTACCAGTTATAGTAAATGTATAATTTTTAGAAATTGCAGGTTGGTACGGAGCAGTTCCGTACAAGTTACCAGTATTGATATCAAAATTTAATCCAGGAGGAAGAACACTCAGTGTACCGATATAAAAACCTACGTTATCTGGTAATGTTAAATCGAGGGGACTAGCTAGTGTTAATCTGTAACTGCCCGAACTTAGTCTTGTAACCGCAGTAATTCTATAGACTGTCCCATCAGCTTGACTATACCAATTATCAAAAGTCAGATAGTGTCCAACTAACGGTGTACCAGTCGCCCCTGTAATTGTGAGATTTGTACTGCCAACAGTATTGTCAGATACTAGATATTGATGTGTATTAGCAAAAATTTCTTCGTTGGTAGTTTCTAATCTAAGAATAATTGAGCTATTATCGTATAACTCAATAGGTATAGTAATATAGTTATTAGCTCGATATGTGCCTAAATTACTAGCAGTCTTAAATGCAGGCTGACGTAAATAGGTGCTGTCAGCTGTAAATATACCAGCTACACTGTCTAGTGTAGTACTGTCGGCCCTAAACGTATCGTCGCCGATGACAAATATTCTAAATGTTCGTTGGGCATACAAGCTGCCATCTGTAAGTGTAACTCTAAATTGAAAATTACGACTTAGACTAGTTGGTCTAGTTTGTGCTAGGCTATAGTCATAAAATACATTATCATAGATATAACTATCATAACCATTGCTAGGTAAACTGGCAAAGTCATATGCTACTGCGTCATAGAATGTTTCATCATAGGTACCACTTCCATCTGCTACGCTTACACGTAGAGTTGGTGTAATAAATCCGCTGATAACTCCGCTGTCACTTAAAGTCAACCCTGGAGGTAGTTCGCCGTCGCCCGATTGTATATAATAGGTTAATTTTTGTCCAGCGGCTGTAGCAAGATCAAATGCTTCTATTTGATAATTTACATAAGTTTGATCGAGAGCATATAACTGCTGACCAAATTGAATCTCGCCGGCTGGAGTTATAAATGTAGGAACATTAGTGGCCTGTATGGTCATGCTAAAAGTTCGATCACTAATATTGCCATGAGCATCAGATGCTCGTATACAAAAATTGTATGTAGTAGTGTTTGAAATAATTTCTGGACTATCTATAATTGCCGCATTGGAAATTCTTAGACCTGGTGGTAGTTTTCCACTAATAACAGCAAATGTAATTCCAGCAGATGAACTAACCGGTAATGACTGATTTAAACTAACAGCTTCTGTAAAAGTTCCAAAACTGTAACCTGAGGGTTGAGTCCAAATGTTTAATGACATTAGTTATGCTCCAATGGCATTAGTTTCTATACCATGTAGTTGTGCTTGCGCGGTATACATACTGATATACTGTACCTGATGTTACGTTAGCAGTACCTGTAAATGGAGGTATAACTGTAGGGCCAGCGGTCATGTTAAGTGTTGATACGGTGTTAGATGCAATGGTAAATGAACATAATTGTTGATCAACCGGACTTGGAGGCATAGTTACCGTTACAGTTAATCCTGTAGTGCTTACTACTAATACATTATAACTGGTTGTAGTACTTAAGGCATAGGTTGCTGTGCTAGCAACAGGAATAAAGTTAACATTGCGTAATGTTAATCCAGTAGTTGCTACGTTAGCAAATGTTACATTGCTGGTTGTGCTAACCGCTTGACCAATACTCCAAGTAACAGTACCATTGGCTGCTTGTGTAATACTAACTCCTGTACCGGCAGCATATACTGGTTGACTAGTCCACCAGTTAGTGCCTGATTTAGCAATAAGTCCAAGTGTAGCATACGCTGGTAAACTTGTTGCCACGTTGGCAGCACTATTTTCAATTGTATGACCGCTTGCAGGATAAACGTTGATTGAACTTGCTGTATTATTAGTAATTGATATTTCACGACCACTGGTAGCTGATGGTAATATAATACCACCTGTACCGCCTGTAACAAATACATTATCTGCTGTAACTGCTGTAGCTGTTCCTTGATTAGTTCCTGCCGCACTTACAGTTTGACTACTAAAAAATAATGTATTACTTAAAGTGCTAGTGCCGGTAATAGCTAGATTGTTGTTGATTGTTGTTGTACCAGTGCTTGCACCTATACTAATTGTTGTTGCGGCTTGGAAAGCATTAATAGTAGTTGCTGTTGTATTGTACAGATTAAATGATGTACTAGGTGTAGTAACACTAGTTGCAAAACTTGGACTGGTCGCAGATAAAGTACCAGTTACATTTATACCGCCATTAGCAGTTATTAAGCCAGTAACATTTATTGTACCACTGGCACTGATACTGCCGGCGCTTACAGTTCCACTTAGAACAGGACTTGATGAAAAAACAGCGTATCCGCTTCCAGTTTTATCACTTATTACTGAGGCTAATTGTGCGCTAGTGGTGGCAGCAAATGCACTAAGATTGTTAGCTGTAGTAGTTAGCGTACCGCTAGTTGGCAATGTTAAGTTAGTGTTAGCTGTAGTTGTTAATGTTAGATTATTTGCACCAATAGTTGTTAAATTGCCAGCTAGAGTCAACTGTCCAATACCGCCCGATAGGTGATCAGTGAATGATCCAAAATTTAATTGATTGTTGATAGGGTTATCTGAAAACATACCCCAATCAAATGTGTATCCTCGATAATTATTTTGATAACCTGTGGGACTTAACATACTTCCCATGTCTACATTTAGATTATTACTTTCGATTAGTAATGAATTTAATACAGTATTAGCTGGAACACTGTGTCCGTAAACTGTAGTTTGTGAGTCGCCACCGTAGGTATAGTATCCGTTTAGATTTAAATCTCCACCTAGTGTAGGTACAAGGTCGCTAGATAATGTAGTTACAGCTTCTAAGTCAATTGTTGACGCCGTAGAAGTAATTGCAACACTGTTTCCGGTACTGGTTAAACTTTTAAATTCTAAGTTTGTGCCATTCTTGTCAGCAAATACACCTGCACCTGCTCCTAAATTTGTACCGCTTGCAATGGCCGCTGTTGCATTTAAGAAAGAAAAATTACTGTTGACTTTGGTAAAAGCAGTGCGCAGATCATCGCCAGATCCATCATTTGCGTAGCTACCTAAGTTAATTGTTTGTATAGTCATTTTGTTAATCTCTTTTAATATTTATTAATAGCTAGGATACCATTTAGTTGTACCAGCATCATAGGTCATAATTAAGGCTTTGTTAACAACTGCTGTAGTTGCTAGAGCAATATTTCCGCTGGTTCCAGTAGTAAATGCACCAGTTGGAATTAATGTAATTTGTCCGCCATAAGTTGTAATACCACTTGGTGCTGTAATTGTTGTAATTTGTACTGTTCCTGATATAAATGTGATTGGGTTTGTAGGAGCAATCGTAGCGGCACTAGCAATGGTTCCAGCTGTCTGTGCTGTAGCAACTATACCCATTGTTGTAGTACCATTCATAGTTGGACCGTTGTTGGTCAATGTAATGTTAGTAGCACCGCCACCACTTTTCAATGCTCCGTTAAAATTAACTGCGCTAGCAAAAGTACTAGAACCGTTGAACTGAGTTGTACTAGTACCACTTGCACTACCGATGGTAATAGCAGTTGTTGAACCAGCAACACCACCGTTACCAATCTGTATTGTATTAGTTTGTGCGTTAGCTGTTGCACCGCCTGCAATACTTACAGTTTGTGTTGTAGTTGTTGATGCAAATGTTACCACAGTATTGTTTAATGATGTACCAGTTATTGTACTAGCGGTTACTGTTGCGGCAGGTGTAAATGTAAATACTGTACCACTTAGACTTAAACTACCAACACCACTTGCCGCCGCAGTAGATATTGTGTATGTTGGAATACTTGCTGGAGCAAAAGTAAATGTTGTTCCGCTCAGGCTTAAACTACCTCCGCCACTGGCACTACCAGTAGATACAGTATATGTAGGCACTGTAGGAATAACTGGCGGTGTGAATGAAAACACGCCGTTTGAATAACTCAATGCTCCGCTACCACTAGCTGAATTTGTTGTTACACTAAACAATCCTTCAACTGCGGTTGCCGTATAAGCGGTAGTTTGTACACTAGTGTCAGGAAAAGTTAAGCTAGCGTCGGCGCCAAATGTCCACTTAGTTGTAAGAGTATTATTACCAGCATTGCCTACACCTTTCAGTGCTATACTAAAATTAGCACTATAATTATTATTATCTATAGATTGAAGTCTAGCACCAGGCACACCATTGCCTTGACCAGTATAAGTATAAAAATCAATAGCACTACCAGTATTACCACCGCCCGCAGTATTAATTAAAGTAAGCTGTGTTTTAATCTGTCCAGCACTGCCGGTATTGTTTAGATTTAACGGAGCAGGAGTTACATTGCCTATACTATTGCTTCCACTATAAGTTGGGCTAGGCAATATACCAGTCCACGCCGTTGTTTGTACACTACTATCGCCACTAAATGTTATAGAAGTAGGAACTGTGAAATTTCCTGTGTTGCTAAAAGTATAAGTAGTGAAAGCAGGAACTGGAGTATTACCATCGTTGGTAGTAAGGGTAATGTGTCCGTCTCTAAACAAATTGATAGCACTACTTGCCACAGAAGAACTTTGTACTCCTCCTTGATTATTACGGTTGTATGATCCTGAAAATTTGGCTATGGTCAGCTGACTGTTGTCGCTTCCGTCGATAATGCTGGTAAAATTTTGGCTGTTAGATATAGGCAATGATACAGTGTGATCACTGTTTACAGTAAGTGGAGTATACATAGAACCACCCGGACTGTTGACCTGATTAACGTAGCCTAACCACGCCGTTGTTTGTACGCTAGTATCTGGAAATGTTAAACTACCATTAGTACCAAGAGTCCATATGTTATTATTAGCTACAAGTTTAATACCATAAGTTGTACTTGAAGGTTGTATTACAGCCGCTCCTGCTGACGGTGCTTGAGGTAAATTTAATGTACCATCACTGCCTAATGTTAGGCTGTAGGTACTGTTAACCAACTGACTAACATTACTCCAACTAAGGGCAGAACCGCTTGTAGTAAGATACTTGCCGCTATTACCAGTTTGAACTGGTATTTGCACGTCTGCACCCATTGCCGCATACAGTTCGCTAAAGTTTGCATTAACTTTACTGAATGCTGTGCGTAGGGGATCGCCTGAACGATCGTTCGCGCTTGAACCAATGTTTATAGTTTGCTGTGTCATTATGCTCTCCCTACCGCAACTTCAATTACCCCTACACTATCGTAGTCTTTGTCCTCAATTGCTTTACCGACAATACTACCAATCTTAGGATCAATTGCCTTTACAGCACATCCTGGTATTGCGCTTGTAGTTAAAATGTCGCCTTTCTTAACCTTGCCAACAACCTTACATGGAACACGACCAGCAAGTGCTAGACATACTGCGATTCCTTTTTGGTCTTTGTTCATTGTGTAAGCTGGATTAGTTGTTACTATACCTGCTAGTCTTGTGTCACCAAACACACTAGTTGTTGTAACTTCAGCAAGGCCACCAAACACTAGTACAGTACCAGGTTCATATTGTTGATCACCTTCATAGTATTCTGCCAAGTCAGCGTAGGTTGCTTGGAATTTACTACCACCACTTAATGACCAAGTACCTTGAATTGTACCTGCTGTTGCATCTGCACCAGTTGTAAGTGTAATAGATTTTAGTGTACCTAGTGTAAAATCAATTTGGCTACTTGCTTGAACAGCCCATTGGCCTGTTATTGTACCTGCTGTAGCTGGAGCTCCTGTAGTAAGAGCAGTAGCTTTTAATGTGCCAGTGCTGGTGTCTAATGTACCAGTAACTGTTGTAGTAGCATTACTGCTGGTAGTACCAGTCATGGCCAATACAGTTTGTCCTCCTGGAGTAGCTACGTTCAATGTAGTACCACTTGTAACTGTTAATGTGCTGTAACCAGTAACTTTCAAACTACCAACGTCTACACTACCATCACTGCCTGATTTAATTAAACTACTTACACCATGTGAGCTACTAATAGGAGTAACTGCATAAGTGTTTGCTCCACCTGTATTAGTTACACCGTTAAATGTAGTATTACCAGTAGTTACAACGGTCATAGCACCTAACGCACTAAATCCTGCGTTACTTACACCATTACCGTCAGTGACTACTTGAACTGGAGTTATTTCAGCTGGGCTAGCAGATACACTAGCTCTGTTACCTAGTATAGTACCAGAACTCATCTGCTGAATCTTAGCATACAATATACCAGTAGTAGGACTTGTTGATGTTAAATGATCAACCCAGCCATTGGTTGTTGTAAATGCCGCACTGTTAAATGCCGCAAGACCTAAACTGCTTTGAGTATAAGAACCTGGAGCACTGACTAATGTTCCTGCTGCCTGCATAGACAACTTACTTTGAGCTATGGCAGCCGCTGAATTGACCATTGAGTTATAAATTACACCTGGTTGGATGCTGGTTGTAATAGTACCAGCTACTGCGCTGAATGTTAAATTAACATCGCCCTGTGGTATAGGTACATTACGCCATCCTCCAAATCCGCCTCCGGTATTTAGAACACTAGCGTCATAGACTAGTACGTTAGCGTTGGCAACAGTGCTTGCTAGTGTTGCTGAAACGTCTTTCAGTTTATTAACTGAATTGGTACTAGTTACTGCATTGTCAACATAGATCTTATTAGCACCATCCGAGTTAATAATTGGACTAGCAACGTTTTGAATATTGTACAAGGCCATGTTAAGGTTACCCTTCATAGCCAATGCACCGTTAAGTGCTAGGTATCCAGGGCCAATCAAGTTGGTACTTGCAACTGGACTACCACCGTAGTCTAGGCCTAAACGTCTGTCAACGAATCCACGTATAGCACTTTGTACTGATACTGTATCTGCGGCATTATTAGTTAAAGCAGAGTCTGTTGAGAATTCAGCAACAACTACACCACGCTTAAATCCAAGACCGTCTAGGTTACTCAACGCAATGGACGCACTAAATGTAACACTTCCAGTACCTTGGTCTACTGAGAAGAAGCGTCCTACACGGAAGATACCATTTTGGTCAGTAGTTACATAGAACACACGACCTACGCCTTCTTCTAGAACTTCCTGACTTTGATTAGCGGCCTGAGCTGGGTTACCATAGATAACAGTCGGCCAGTTGGTAGTTGTATAACTACCAGTACCAATATTCAAGAAGTCATGCCCTGTTACACGAGTTGTTGAAATACGTGTAGTAATCTGCGCACCTTCGTTAGCTGGATAACCTAAACGTGGATTGAATGCCTGTGCAACGCTAAACGGTTTAGCAATACCTAATGTAGTACCGCTGGCATTTGTAGCTTCACGTGTAATAGTTGTTGTAGTTGCATTACTGTAAGTTCCAGGATTAAATGGATAGTTCAGGGTAATACTAGTAGTTGTACTTGCTGAACAGATAGCATAACCATTAAACAGTGGATTACTGTTACCAGTTACATAGTAGTAAACACCAGTTGTTGGAGCAGTAGTTGAGCTGAATGTAAATGTACCTGCGTATGTTCCTGCGTATGTACCAGTACTTACAGTTGTTATTGAAACACTGCTTGCAGTATTGGTATAACTAGTACCGTATGTATAACTTGGTGAATAGTAAGCAGTACTACCTGTGGCCACTGTTGTCAATGCAAAATCTGTTGTGCTTCCTGCGGTTGAACTGATAGCAATTTGCAGTGTACCTGCTATAATTCTACTTACATAGTATGTTGTTCCACTTACTACATTGCCGAATACTGGGTTGGCAGTAGTTCCGGTAAACACAATCGGAGTTCCGACATACAGATTAGTGATATTGCTTACTGTGTATAAGTTAGCTGTACCTGTAATTGTTGTACTAGATTGAGCAGTAGTTGTATTGGTATTCCAAGTACTACCATTACCGCTACCACTGATGTTACTAGTAATGTACACGTTGCTACCAATGCTACCGCCAGTTAGAACCATACCTGGATAGATTGTGCCAGACACTGTGCCAACTGTTAGTATACCAGTACCTGCCGCAATGCTTGAACTAGACATTGTAGCTACTGCATTTAATGAGCTAGTAGCATTACCGCCTGTACCAGGAGCTGTTGGATAACTTAGACTAATAGTATTTGTATTAACACCTGCACTGACAGTTGTACTAACTTGTGCAATACTGGTCAATACTGGTGTTAGGTATGCGCCACCTAATACTTGACTTAGGGTAATAGTTGGTACACTAGTATAACCATAACCAGGACTTGTAACAGTCACAGTGGCAATGCTACCATTAACAATCGTACAAGTACCCTGAGCTTGTGTAATCGCTCCACCACCGCTGAACGTCAGTGTAGGTGCAGTAGTATAACCGCTACCTGCATTAGTAATTGTAATGCTTTGTACAGTTGCAACCGCAGTTGCTGAAATGCTAGTTCCATTAGGTAACCAAGCCGCTGGACTTACATAGAACTGTGTTATACCGACCAGGCTTTGAATAATACAGTATGATGGAACATAGGCATTGTTAGCAACAGTTGTAACAACCATGCCCACTGTCAAATTACTATTGCTTGCAACAGTAACTAGAGTTGAATTACCTATTGCGGCAATTTGGTATGTTCCGTTGTAGTTGGTGTTTGTCTGCCCCGCAACTGTGATATAACTATCTACTACAGGATATGCTACTCTGTAGGGAATAGTATAGGTTACAGTAGTAAATGATGTTGTACCGGTACTGGTTGCAGGTATAGGTCCTGTGCTAGTACTTAGATAAGTCATAGCATTTATCGGTGTAGCATCAGATGCATTGTTAGTTACAGGGTTTGGATCAATGGTCAAGTAACCATTTAAGTTGACCCCAAACTGTAATGTTCCGCCCGGTGTACTAGACGGATAAGCCGTTAGTGTTATAGTAGAGGTAAAACTACCTCCTGAGAACACAGTATTAACTGACTGTACATATTGTGTACTGTTAAAGCCAGTTCCAATTACAACCTGCCCAGCAGTTATAGTTCCTGCAACGTTAGTTACCACTAGAGTATAACTGCTAGTTCCTCCTGAACTAAATGTGCCTGTGGCAATATTAGTTGGGCTGGTATAGCTGATAACACGATGGACACGACCTGCCCAACCAAAGATGTATATACCCTTGTTGATTTGATTTATGATTGCCTGATTGCTAATAGTCAATGCGGCAATCTTATTATCGCCTACTTTATAACCTTGACTCTTACTTGAGAATGTTACAGTACCGCCTGGGATATAACTTGGCGCCGCACTCATAGTTAGAGTGTAATTAGGACCGCCGCCACTGACATTTAACACAGTTTGATAGCCCCAACCTATACCTCCTGCAATAGCTCCTACTAGTGAACTGGCAGTTGGATATACACCAGTAACACTTGTAAATCCTGTAATAACTAGAGTAGTAGTTCCTGTACCACCACTGCTGACAGTAGCAGAAGCGTCATAGTTTGGATCAGCTTGGATAATATTACTACCATCAGTGGTAAACAAATAGTACCCAAACGATGCATCAGTGCTTAGAATAGCAATGTTAGGTCCTAACTGTTCACCTGTTGACTCTGTCAAGTTGTAGGCAATAACACGATAAATGTCTGCTAGGTTATCTGAATACTGAACAGCAGTACTTGGACGAGTTGGTTTAACGTTACTGATGTTGTAGTATTTGACATTCTGTAATACACGAATAGTTACGCTTTGTCCGTCATAGAGCGCATACTGTAAACCAGTGGTTGAAGTTGAATTAGTACCACTGGTACTTAAATTCAACTGTAGAACGTTCTGTCCATTGACTGTAGTTGTAGTATGACTTACACTACTGATTAGATAACGTGTGACTTGACCTCCTGATAGCGTATGGTCAATTTCTAATTCACTAGTGTTATATGGAATATAATTATAACCAATGATGAATAAAGATAATGACTGTGTAGTAGCAGTTGGTGTCATCAATGCGGCAGTAACACCTTGTTTATAAATCTTAGCAGTCTGCACCATATCATTAGACATTAGAACTGCGTTAGGTAATTCAGTTACGTCGTAGCCTGTGGCACGTAGACCGTAGTCACCGTGTGCGTTCGAGCTAGCTACTGCACGAATCTGTCCACCATTTATAGACCAGAAGTGTGTATGACAGTAGTATGAGAATGTTGAAACTTGTTCACTAGCACCACCGTTGGTTACAACAATCGCATAGCCTAGGTCGTTGATCATAGCAAAGTCATTGGCCAACATACTTCGGTTACCACCCATCTCAATGTTAACTGGTAAGCCAGCGCCTGCATTTAAGTAACTAGTAACTGCTGTTTGGATTGAACTCTTAGCTGATTGGATAGTAGTTCTATCTGTATAGGCTTGAGCATAAGAGCCAGTACTTGGTAATGTTGGGTTAGTTCTAGTAACCGCTGCCGATGAAAACACTAGTTGTACATTAGTACCTGACTGTGCGGCATTTTGACTGACTGTAATAGTACCAGCCGACTGATATGAACTAACACTTAGAATAGTAGCGCCACTGGCAAAATAAGCACTGGCAGGCAATGTTGCTCCTGCTAGAATATTTGGATTGTATGGCACATTACTGATAACGTTTGAACCGCTAGTGATTGTACCAATTACACTGTTATTAAATGTACCGTCTGCGATATAGTCAACAAACAGTGCAACCAATCCAGCTAGTGTAGTTGCTTCAGCCGAAGTAGCCGCTGTTGCCGCGACTTTATTTTGTGATTGTAAATTACCGGCACTTGGAGTAACTGTGAAGTTTTGTACAACCTGTTGCACAACAGTACTAAGTCTGCTCATTGCTGATGTATAATATATTTCTTGACCTGTGATTTGATCACCGCCTAGATAATATGTACTTGCGTTATCATATGATGCACTATTACCACCGTATATCAAGTCATAAGTTAATGCATCAACAGCATAGCCTGCTCTAGTAGACAGAACAACAGCACTATAATTAGGAATACTCTTAACGATAAAGTTGCTGGCAATATAGGCTATTAATTCAGCTTGGATAAATGCCTTGTTAGCTTGCAGTATGGTTACAGCATTAGCAACGTTAGTTGTGGTAGTTGGCAATACTGGGAAAGTTGCGGCTGGAATAGTAACACTGCCATTGGTAATAGCATTAGTAATTGTTGCTATACTTGCTGTAATCTTTCCTTGATCAGCACCGTTAGAAATAGCGGCATTGACTAGATCTCGAGCTTTGTTAATACCAGACAAGACAAACAACTGATTAATACCAGTCACAGCATTTGCAGGAAGCAACCATGCTAGTGAAGTTTTAATTGCTTGATAGTTTGATCCCAATACCATGTCGTATGTGATAGCATCAATGATACCACTGATTGATGCATCTGGATGATTTGTACTTGAGATAAATGATGACCCGTAAATTGTTAACGGATTGAACGGAGTTGAAACGTCTAGTGTTAATGTGGCAGTATAGGTACTACTATTGTAAACCGGAACATCGTCAACTTGGTAACGATTACCTGCGATATAAAATACGCAAGGTGTTTGTGGAGCACGTATATCTAAACCGCTGTTAGGACTTCCTGTAACGGTAACAGTAATACCTGCTACTCCTGTTGAGCTTGGTTGTACATTAGTAATGTTACCAAATAGTCGACCTGTAAATCCGTCAACAAATTGTCCACCAGCAAATCGTTTAGCATTGATTGACTGTGAGAAACTGGTGTTGACTTGGCCATAAGGTGATTTAGTTTTAATTTGTCCTTCTGGGTCAAGTACCATAGCAAAGCCGCCGTGACCTTGGAATGTGATACCTGTAATACGTGTAGCATCATTACACAAGAATACGTCGATTAATTTGTTGTTTAATGGAGTACTTGTAATATCTAACGGATTAGTTAAGTAGTGACGACCGTAGTTAATAGTTCCCCACAAGTGCCAGGTGCCTGTAGCATAGAATCCAGTAGTAGCAAATGGATACACTACTGTAGCATTGATCACATTACCAGCAACGGATGTGATAACTGCCTTACCTGCTGATCCGGTTTCACTAGACGAGTCACTGAGAACTAGTCCAATCCAACTGCCCAGTGCTTGTCCGCTCGCTAGTGTACATGTAATATTACCACTAGCGCCTGATATAGTTAATCCACTAGTTACGCTAGCGGCATAATCAGTTGTGAAATTAATTAAACCTGTTTGAATACCGTCAATGATTGAATCACGATAGAAGAATATATTACGCCATGGACTTTGACTTACTCGATCTAGAGGACGAATAATTGTACGACGGAATTCATCACCGCTGATTGAAACGTTAGCAGGTAATTTGATTGGATAATCTTCGTAGTAGATACCACTTTCAACACGGATAGTGATGTTAAGATTCTTAACAGTCTCACCAAAGTCCATTTGCTCACCAACGATTACACTAGTATTGGTTAGGTTAGCAGTTAATGAAGCACTGATTGTAACTTGGTTGGTAATAGTATTAACCGCAGTAATAGTTGTACCTAGTGGAATGCCTGCACCCGAAATGCCCATGCCAATAGCAACAGTGCTGGTATTGATATTTTGATATGTTAATGAAGCAAGTACAAGTGTTTTAGTACCACTTGTTCCTGTAGCAGTAGTTGGAACACATTGGAAGAATCCAGGCTTAGTCATGCGTAGAACAATACTGTCTACACCTGTTCCTGTTCCACCGGTGTAGCTGACAACAGTACCATTGGCGCTACCAGCCGCACCTACAACTACCTTAGCTGGGATAATGTGTACATCACCAGGTGTGCCTTGGTCAACATATCCATTACCACCGTTGCTGATAGTTAATGTGTATATACCTGTACCAAAACTTGGAGTAGGAGCCGCACCATAGCCTAACTGAATAATGCTGACCAATGTGGCCATATTATTAGTGAATGTAGTTTTAGCATTAGTGCTTGCAGTATAACTGCCATTTGTTACTTGAGTAACTAGAGTTTGATATCGGCTTTGTGTAGTTTGATTTAATACCTGTAGACCTAATGCGGCTGCAAATTGTATACCATCTACTGTTTCAGTATATTGTGTTCCAATAGCTACTGACTTAGCACTAGTATTTGAATAGTAACTTAGACCAGCATTGATACTTTGATATGTACCGCCAGTAACTAGGTCAATAACCATAGCATCTATGATTAGGCCAACGTCTCTATAACAGGTCGCTTGATTATAACTAAATCCGCCAGTGTAGGTTGATGCCAAATATGTATTAACACTAGTAGCAATCGCGCTAGCATTAGTAGACATAATGCTTTGTGCATTTTGTAAGTTGCTTGCGTAACTGGTCAATACTGGATAAGTTACTGTATAGTTAGAAGCATCGTTGTTTGCAATAATATCTTTTAGCTCATTGAACAATGTATTCAATGCTCCGGCAGCGCCTGCTCCGTCTGCCCATGCGCTATTAAATGTCTGAGTGATAGCACTTTGGAAAATAGTTACAGAACTGTTACCTGCAATTAGTACAGCAATTTGTTGCAAGTGTCCATAAGCCGCTACAGTAGCAGTTAACTCTGTTCCAGCTATTTGTAATGTAGCATTTGCATAATATTGATTTGCGGCAAAAGTAGTTGCTGAATTACCACCGTAAGTCAAGTCATAACAAATAGCTTCAATGATGTAGGTAACATCTCTTGAGCAGGTTGTTGAACTGTAGGTAACTGAAGGATAGTTAGTGTTGATCCATGCGATTGTTTCCGCCACCATAAAACTAATATTGGCCAATAACGCTTGACGAGCATGACTATATCCACTTGATATACCGCTAGGATCTGAGTATGTTGGTGTAGTTCTTGAACTAATACCATTAGTCAATAAATTAGTTACAATACCAAACAATGTAGATATGCTGGTATTAATACCTGTATTATTAATTACAGGATAATTGGCATTGATGTAGGTAACTGCTCCAGTTTCTAGACTAGTCTTTTGTCCTACGATTGCGGTTCTAGCAGTTTGTAATGAACTAGCAGTTGTTGAGACAGTTGGTAGTGTTATACTTGGAGATGGTGTGCTTACTGCGCTGACAATACTTTGTAGTGTAGTGACATTAGAACTCAACGAACCTAATACCGGACTTGTAAAAGTCAATGTACCGCTTGGTGTACTATTTGGTGCGGCACTTAAAATTATTACAGTATAAATTCCGTTGATACTTGTTGAAACTACAGTTTGACCATTAGTAAATCCTGTGCCTGTAACTACTTGTCCAACGCTGATAGGAACTAGTCCTGTAGTAACTGTTAGTGAGGTGCTTGATGTACTACCACTATAGAACGTAGCAGTAGCAGTATTGTTGCCTGTTAATGTTGAGTTAATGTATTGTGATATACTCTGTTGATAAATTGTTGCAGGAGCAGTATTTGTAACAATGGCCTGAACCAATGTTCCGATATATCCAATAGCCGCAACTGTGGCAGACTGCTCAGAACTTTGAACATTTAAATAATTGTTAAGCCAGTATTGTAATCCTGCATATACAGTTTGACTGTTACCGCCATACATCAAATCATAGATAAGAGCTTCTACAATAAATTTAACATCACGTTGGCACTTGGCATGACTATAACTTAGACTACTGTAATTGGCCAATAGGTAAGCAATAATTTCAGCTTGTATAAATCCAATGTTGTTAAACAATAGATCTCTAGCACTTGTCTGACCTATAATTGTTACATTTGGAATAGCAGGCCAACTAGGAGTTGGTGTAGTTCCTGCTTGAATTACAGCATTGATTCTAGTAATGCTAGCATTGACACTAGCAACTAGTGTTGGTGAACCAGCAATAGCGCCGATGGCAGTTATCTGTGTTCCTAAATTTGTTATAGCCGCGGCAATTTCTGTAGTACTTAAACTAGTACCGGCATTAGCAAATGCCTGCCCTACTTGTACAGTTTGCCAGTTAGAACCAAATACTAGATCGTATCCAATGGCGTCTACTACTTGTCCAATATATGTTTGTAAGTTAGTAGTGTTATATGAATAGCCTAGTATCTGTGCCTTTGCTTGATTGACTGCATCAATAATTTGAGTTAATTGATTATTAACAATGTCACTGTTGTAGGCCAAGAATAATTGACTAGCTTGAGTAGTGGCATTGAAAGTAGTTCCTAATGCTACGTCATAACTGATACCGTTGATAATACTTTTAATAATATTTGACCAACGTGTTTGATTAAATGTAAAACTGTTTACATATTTTTTATTCAAATAGGCAACAGTTTCAGCTTGGATGAATGCCTTATTAAGTTCTAATAATGTTGCCGCATTGGTGTATCCAGTGTCTCCACTGTTACCGCCACTGAGTGTAACACTTTGGATCTGACTGTAATACTGATTAGGAGCAACTGTGTAGGCAATACGTTGTTTGTATGGTCCTGGTTCTAGTCCTGCTAGATTAATTAAATTCTGTGCTTGTAAACAAGCGGCTCCGATAGTCTTGTAAGCGTAGTTCCAATAACGTCCTTCGCGTCCAGGAGGAGTATTTTTCTGTGTATCATCACCTTTAGTAGTAGATACAAATAAGTTTACACCACTATAGTAGGTTGTGTTGTCGACGTAGTATTTGCTAGCTGCCTGCAGGTCTTGTGAAGTATTAACGATGCCAGCACCACTTAGCGGAGTAGGATGGTCACTAAGATTCAATACACCAGTCATTGAGTCACCGCCACGGTATACAACATCTTTACGTTGCATTACCTCAGTTGGCAAGTAGTTACTTGTGTAACTTGCACTGTAATCTGGATCATTAATTTGTGGTAGTGTTGGTTGCGGTCTAGATTTGAAAGCAGAGGTGACGCTAGTAGTCGACACTCCGCCGATGATTGATGTAGTTCCTGCCAAATAGTTTGCATCTGCATAACCTTTTGTAACTGGCAACTGAGCTAGTGTAGTTGTAATACCTTGGCCGGCATAGGCATTATTAAACGCTGTAACTATAGCTTGACTAGGATCAGCTAGTTTACCGATAGTTAAACTATTGGCATTTAAGAAATTACCCAGAGTCGGTGCTGGATCTCCAGCAAGACTAGCACTAGCCGCAGTGAAAGTAATCTTTGTAGGATCGCTGGTATTAATTGTTAACGAATTGTTACTAGAAACTAGTGTTCTAGCAGTCAGCCCGCTACCTGCAGGGTTGGACATGATGACCTGGTTAGCACTATATGTGCTAGGAGCATCGCCTAGTGCAGTAAATTTAATTGTCCCACCAGCACCAAAAATAGCATATAACTCGTTGAAATTTGAATTAATTTTTTGGAAACTGGTACGAATACTGTCGCCAGTACCGTCATTACCTTGTATACCAAGATTGATTACTTGTTGTGTCATTTTATATTATACTCCAAAACTGCTACCGCAGCCGCAGGTTGTTGTTGCGTTTGGGTTCTTTATGCTAAAACTGCTACCCATTAGGTCTTCTTTATAATCTATTTCAGCACCTGCTAGATATTGCATGCTCATGCTATCTACTAGTACCTTGTATTCGTCTAAAGGAATTTCAAAATCGTCTTCGTTCTTTACTTCATCAAATGTAAATCCGTAGCTGAAACCGCTACAGCCTCCGCCTTGTACGAATGTACGTAGTGCTAGTTGGGGATTATTTTCTTCAAGAAGTAGATCTTTGATCTTTATTTTTGCTGATTCTGTAATTGTAATCACGTGTTAGGCCCTCGATATGATATTTATCAATACCATTTTATAATCTTAATGTAAATAATACTATGATACTAGGTACTGAATTTAGAGAAAACCACTATGTACGCACTAGCAGTCGCGGACGTACTCATACCTATAGTCGTAAAAAAACCGTATTGGTTATAAGATGTGATTGTTGCCAAGGTATTTTTCAGCGTGATAAAGGCGACATGGACCCGAGAAGAATAACAGATTCAGTTTATCACGTGTGCGGAAATTGTGATGCTAAAAAGTTTGCGCAGGAAAAAGGAGTTGAAGCACGTCGAGTCTGGGACATGCCAGTAAGCAGTCTTAAGACGATAGACCAGCTTTAGTTTCTTGTATCAGGCGGGCTATGTATGTAAGTAACATTGAAGTTATGAGTGTCAGTGCCATTAGTAACACCAATATAATGTGTTGGGTATTTGGCAATTAGATGTTTTGCGTAGGCTTCTGCTTCAGGTCTAGTCTGGAATTGTTTAACTGGTTTCCAAGTTCGATTACTCAATCCGCTGCCTACAACTCTACCGTTCTCGTCGTGAGTATCAGCTATTTGATTAATTTTAACAGTAAAAGGACCTAAATCTTTTGGTTTACGTTTGCGGGGTTCAGGGATAGGCTTGCCGTCTGTTAATACCATTACCCAACTGTCGATAGCAGGATCGTGGAATATTTCAGGTAAGTATCCTTGGCATTCTGCAATATCTTCTTCTGCAAATTTGTGTCGATTGGCATCATCATCTGCGTCATAATCTATTAACATATTGTGCTTAACAGCCATGTTGTAGATGTATTCTTCTACAGCATCTTCTCCTTTTTTGGCTAATTTTAATTTCTGTTCTGGAGTCATCTTCCTAA
>Ga0214192_1000099_pt1 | contig 49402 bp, 38 predicted proteins | sample TroBogEpilimnion_44_FD_153030 | JGI IMG/M metagenome (GOLD analysis project Ga0214192, IMG submission 153030) | Freshwater microbial communities from Trout Bog Lake, WI - 29JUL2008 epilimnion | ecosystem: Environmental > Aquatic > Freshwater > Lake > Epilimnion/Euphotic zone | place: Trout Bog... | reverse complement strand
GCTTTCCAGTCGACGTGGCGGGCGTTGTCGGCGGTCTCGTAGGGGCGGATGCGGTAGAAGTCGCGGCCGGCGCCGCGGAGGTGGGTTTCGATTTCGCCGGAGAGGGCGTCGAGGAGTTCGGTGAGGGAGTCGTCGGGGGTCAGGGCGGGGAAGACGATGGTTTCGCGGTGGAGTTCGACGGTGGTGGATTTGCGCAGGAAGCCGAAGGGGAAGCGGGTGGAGAGGATGAAGAGGTTGTCGCGATGGCGGCCGCGGCGGGGGAAGAGGACTTCGGCGGGGACTTCGATGAGGCCGTGGCCGGGGATGAGCGGGAAGTAGAGGGGGGCGGGGAGGATGGAGGGCGTCCGCTGGAGCGGATCGGGCTTGCCGGAGAGCTCGATGGAGAAAGAGGGCGTGAAGCGTTTGAGGTTGCGGAGGCGGATGCGGGCGGCGGTGGGGGTGCGGGCGGAGACGTGTTCGGGGAGGAGGAGTTCGAGTTCGAGGCCGGCGAGGACGAGGCGGCTGAGGAAGCCGGAGACGAGCAGGAGGGCGACCATAGCGGTGAAGATCAGGAAGAGCAGATTGTTGCCGGAGAGGAAAGCGGCGCTGCCGGTGAGGGCGGCGGCGAGGCTGTAGAGAAAGCCCGCGAGGGTGAGGCGGTAGTGGATGCGCTGGCGGAAGAGGGCGCGGAGGCGGGAGAGGGTCAAGTCACTCCTATTATGCGGGGAAATGGCGGGCTGCGGCGGGATGAGTTCCGGAGTCCGGCGCAGGGAAGAAGCTGCCGGCAGAAGTGCCTGAATGGCGTGGTCGAAGGTAGCGAGGCGGCCTTTGCGGCGGATGGCGAGGTCGGGAAGCAGGGCGTGGGACAACTGGCGATGGGCGGTGACGCGGGTGCGGACTGGCGATTGCGATGCCAGTGGGTGAAGTTGATGGGTGTTATTCGCCGCCGCGGCCGGAGGCGCTGAGGTGGTAGAGGGCGTCGACCTCGGCTTTGAAATTCTGCAGCACGTGTTTGCGGCGGACCTTCATCGTGGCGGTGACTTCGCCGTGTTCGATGGCGAAGTCGCGGGGGAGAATGCGGAAGCGGCGGACCTGTTCGAAGGGCGCGAGCTGCTTATTTACGGCGGAGACGATTTTCTGCACGGCGGCGTGGACGGGGTCGGATTCGTGGAAGGGTTCGGAAGCGCCGGCGACATCTTTCGCGGCGGCCGGGTTGAGGGTGAAGAGGGCGACGAGGTGGGGCAGGTTGTCGCCGAGCAGGAGGACCTGGCTGATGAGCGGGTCGAGCTTGAAGAAAGCTTCGACGCGCGAGGGGTAGATTTTTTTGCCGTTGGAGGAGACGATGAGTTCCTTGGAGCGGCCGGTGATGCGGATGTAGCCAGCGGAATCGATCTCGCCGATGTCGCCGGTGTGGAGCCAGCCGTCGCGGATGAGTTCGCGGGTGGCGGCGGGATCCTTGTAATAACCGCTTGAAAGGCAGGGGGCGCTGATGAGCAGTTCGCCGTCTTCACTGACGCGGAAGCTGACGCCGGGGAGCGCTTTGCCGATGGAGCCGGGGCGGGCGGCGTTGAGCGGATTGAGGGCGCAGACGCCGCCTTCGGTGAGGCCGTAGCCTTCGATGAGGGGCATGCCGACGGCGTCGTAAAACTCGGCGAGATCGTGGCCGAGAGGGGCGGCTCCGGAGGCGGCGATGCGGAGGCGTCCGCCGAAGCGTTCGCGGATCTTCGAGAAGACGAGCTTATCGGCGAGGCGGAGCGGAACGCGGATGTGCGGCGGGATGGATTTGCCTTCGCGGCGCAGGCGGGCGGCGGCAAGGGCGAGGCCGAGCGCGCCGAAGATGGCCTTCTGGACGAAGGCGGGGCGCTTCTGAATTTCGGTGCGGATGGAGGTGTAGATGCGCTCCCAGACGCGCGGCGGGGCGAGGAACCAGGTGGGCCGCACCGACTTCATTTCGCCGGCGAGTTTGAGCAGGCTTTCGGCGAAGGAGACGGGCGAGCCGCTGAGGATGGGGAGGATTTCGACGACGACGCGCTGCGCGATGTGAGCGGAGGGGAGGAAGGCGATGGTGATGTCGTCGGGGCCGATGGGCAGGACGGCGGGGCCCATATGGATGTTGGCGACGACGGAGCCGTGGGTGGCGAGCACCATTTTGGGTTCGCCGGTGGCGCCGGAGGTGAGGTAGAGGATGGCGTTGTCGGCGGGGGCGAGGTCGGCGTGAAAGCGGCCGTGGCCGCGGAGGGTGGCGAGGGTGAGGGCGTGGGGCGGGGCGGAGGCGGGAAGGTCGCCGGTCATCTGAATGAGGTGGGCGACGGGGGCGTCCTTGAGGCGGGTGAGGGTTTTGGCGTCTTCGACGAAGAGGGCGCGGGCGTCGGAGCGGGCGATGGTGCCGAGGAGTTCGGCGGGGGGGTAGCTGGGGTAGAGGGCGGCGGCGACGCAGCCGGCGGCGAGGATGCCCTGATCGGCGAGGTAGAATTCGGCGCGGGTTTCCGAGCAGAGGGCGATGTGGTCGCCTTTGCGGAGGCCGAGGTGGTTGAGTCCGGCGGCGATTTCTTCGGCGGCGGCGAGGTATTCGGACCACGTCCAGGTGTGGACCTGGTGGCCGTGGGGCTGGCGGAGGGCGAGACGGTCGCCGAAGCGGGCGGCGGCATCGCGCAGGAGCGCGGGGATGGAGGTTGCGGAGGGGGAGCTTGGTGGCACCGTCTGTTAGTTTATGCGGAGGAGTGGGGGTTTGGGAAATCCGGCGTTCGGGCGGGAGGTTCGGGCGGGAGGTTGGGGCGGGGCGTTCGGGGTCCGGCACTGGTATCATGACTTGTTAGTCTCTGAATCTTCTGGCGAAAGCTCGGCAACGCAGGTTGTTGCGCGGGCGTCTCAGGAAACTGGATCATTCATTCTGCGCATGAAAAGCATTCAACTCGTCCTCGGCCTGCTGCTGGCCGCCAGCGCTGTAACCGCGCAGCAATACACGATTTCCACGTATGCGGGCATTCCGCTGGATCGCGGCTGGTTCAGCGACGGGAGCGCGGCGAACACGATTCCGCTGGGAGATCCGCTGAGCCTTGCGCTGGACGGAAAAGGGAATCTGTATATCAACGATTTCCAGAACTGGCTGATCCGCAAGGTGAACTCGTCCGGCATCATGACGAGCGTGGCGGGCACGGGCACGCCGTCTTATGCGGGCGACGGGGCGGCGGCGACGGCGGCGCAGTTGTTCGGCGTGCATGGCGTAGCGGCCGATTCGCTGGGCAACGTTTATTTGTGCGAGACGGCGCTGAGCCGGATCCGGAAGATCGACACGAGCGGCAACATTACGACGATCGTGGGCAACGGGACGCGCGGGTACGCGGGCGACGGCGGGAATGCGCCGAATGCGGAGATCACGTTCCCGGTGGGCGTGGCGGTGGATGCATCGAACAATTTCTACTTCACCGACTACGGCACTTATACGGTTCGCAAGGTGACGGCGCCGGGCAACGGTTCGGTGGTTTCGACGATTGCCGGGACGGCGAATGTATTCGGCTATCCGTCGACGGGCGACGGCGGTCCGGCGACGAAGGCGACGTTCGGGTTTCCCGAGGCGATCGCGGTGGATGCGGCGGGCAACATCTATATTTCCGATACGGCGAATCTGAATATCCGCAAGATCACGACGGACGGCAATATCCACACGGTGGCGACGGGCGTGAATGCGATTGCGATGGCGGTGGATGCGGCGGGCAACATTTACTACCCGGATTATGTGGGTAACGTGGTGCGGCGCATCAATCCGGACGGGACGCAGGTGGTGATTGCGGGCATCGGGACGGCGGGCTACGGCGGCGACAACGGACCGGCGAACTTCGCGCAGTTCAATACGCCGAGCGGCATTGCGCTGGACGCGGCGGGGAACATCTACGTGGCGGATTCGGGCAACGAAATTGTGCGCGTGCTGAAGCCGGTGACGACGGGGATTTCGGGCATTGCGAACGCGGCGAGCAACGCGAGCGCGGCGGCGGCGGGAACGTATGTTGCGCCGGGCGAGATTATTTCGATTTACGGCGTGGGACTCGGTCCGGCGAAGCTGGTGAGCAACCAGCCGAACGCGAACGGCGCGATCGGGACAACGCTTTCGGGCACGTCGGTCAATATTGGCGGTTATGCCGCGCCGGTGCTCTATACGTCGGCCACGCAGGTGGGGGCGATTGTGCCGTATGAGCTGGGGATCGGGACGGCGGTGAATGCGACGGTGACGTATAACGGGCAGACGACTCCGGCGGCGGGGCTCACGGTGGCGGCGGCGGCTCCGGGCGTGTTTACGGCGAATGGTTCGGGCACGGGGCAGGGCGCGATCGTCAATCAGGGTACGACGCTGAACAGCGTGTCGTCGCCGGCGCCGCTGGGCAGCATCGTTTCGATCTACGTGACGGGCGAGGGGCGGACGTATCCGAACGGCATCGACGGGCTGATTAATTACGCGAACTATCTGCCGTACCCGGCGCTGCCGGTTTCGGTGAGCATCGGCGGGGTGAACGCGGTGGTGAGTTACGCGGGCGGGCAGTTTAACGGCGTGGAAGGCCTGATGCAGGTGAACGCGCAGGTTCCGACGTCGCTGGCGCAGAGCTACAACTTCGCTTCGGGAGCGGTGGCGGTGCCGGTGGTGGTGAATGTGGGCGGGTTCGTCAGCCAGAGCGGCGTGACGATGGCAGTGTCCCTGAAGTAAGTCCAACCCAGAAGCGATGCAAAACAAATCGATGCAAAACGGATTCAGCAGGGCCATTTGTTCCGCCGTTGTTGCGGCGGCGTTGGTGGCGGGAACGTTGTCCGCCCAGCAGTACACCAGTTCCACGATTGCGGGAGCGCCGCAGTATCTGGGTTATGGCGGCGACGGCGGACCGGCGAGCAATGCGCAGATGTCCGGGCCGATTGCTATTGCGGTGGACAGCAAGGGGAATTACTACGTTGCCGATTACGGCAACAATGTGATCCGCAAGGTTTACGCCAACGGCACGATCATCACGTTTGCGGGGACGGGGAAGTTCGGATACGCGGGCGACGGCGGGCCGGCGACGGCGGCGCAGCTTTCGACGGTACACGGGCTGGCGGTGGATGCGGCGGACAACCTCTACATTTCGGACACGGCGAACGGGGTGATCCGCAGGGTCGATCAAAAAGGAATCATCACGACGTTTGCGGGCACCGGGGTGCGCGGGATCAGCGGCAATGCGGGCCCGGCGAGTCAGGCGCGGTTCCTGGCGCCGGCGGGGATTGCGTTCGATCCTTCGGGCAACCTGTATGTAGCTGACGCCGAGGCGAGCACGGTGCGGCAGATCCGGCCGAATGGCAATATTTATGCGTTTGCGGGGAATGCGCTGAACGGATTCGGGCCGATGCTGGGCGAAGGCGGGCATGCGTTCAATGCCATCCTGTCGGTGCCGTACGCGGTGACGTCGGATGCGGCGGGCAATATCTATATTGGCGATCTGGGGGCGAGCGCGATTCTGAAGATCGGCGCGGACGGACTGATCCACACGATCCTGACGGGAGTGGCGGTGGGGAGCCTGGCCGCCGACGGGGCGGGCAACGTCTTTTTCGCCAACTATCACAAGAACACGATCGGGCGGATTGGCGCCGACGGAGTTTATACGACGATTGCGGGCGACACGAATGCCAGCTTCAGCGGAGACGGCGGTCCGGCGGTGTTTGCCGAATACAACCAGCCGTACGGAGTGGCGACGGATGGGGCCGGCAACGTGTATGTGACCGAATACGGCAACGAGGATGTGCGGTTGCTGACGCCGATTCCGGCGGGCGGATTGTTTGTGGCCAATGGGGCGAGCAACCTTGAGGCGTCCGGCAACGCGGGCATGGTGGTGGCGCCGGGGATGATGGTGACGCTTTTCGGTTACGGGCTCGGCGATGCGGCAAAGGCGCAGGCTTCGGGCGGGCAGCTGCCGCTGACGCTGGGCAACGCGACGGTGACGGTGAACGGTGTGCAGGTGCCGATTGTGGCGACGTCGGCGTCGCGGGTGAGCGTGATGGTTCCGGCAAAGCTGAACCCGGGGCTGGTGACGTTTGCGGTGAGCTACCAGGGGAGTGTAGTGGGTTCGGGATCGGCGGGGCTCTTCCCCGCGATGCCGGGGATTTTCACGGCGAATTCGAGCGGGAACGCGGCGCTGGCGATCCAGAACAGCGATGGCTCGGTGAACACGGCGGCAAACGCGGCGGCGGAAGGCAGCAACGTGAACATCTTCATCACGGGCGCGGGCGCGTATGGATCGGCGCTGGCCGATGGCCAGATTGCCACGACGGCACAGAACGTGAAGGCGGCGCTGCCGTCGCTCGCGGTGCTGATCAACGGCGAAAACGCGGCGGTGACGGCGGTGCAGACGGTGCCGGGTCAGCCGGCCGGGGTGCTGCAGGTGACGGCGACGCTGCCGGCGGACGTGAAGACGTCCACGACGGTACCGGTGCAGGTGAGCGTGTCCGGCATTGCATCGCAGAGCGTGACGATCGCTGTTCAGTAGGCCGGGTTCAGCCGGCCGGGGTCAATAGGCCGGGTTCAGCCGGCCGGGGTCAATAGGCCGGGTTCAGTAGGCCGGGTTCAATCATCGCGCTATAGCAGGGCTTCGAGGCCGCGGCAGGCTGCCGCTACGCCATCTTCTTCCGACATTGCCGCACTGGCGCGCGCTGCCGCGCGGGCGTAGCTTTGGTCACTCAACACTTCCCGAAGAGCATTTGCCGCGGTGGCGGCGCGGTAATCGGCTCGCCTGACGGTGAGGCCGGCGCCCAGTTTGCGGACGCGCCGGGCGTTATCGGGCTGGTCGTGACTCCACGGCACCACAATCATCGGCCGGGCGGCACGGAGGGCCTGTGCGGTGGTGCCGACGCCGCCCTGGTGGACGGTGGCGGCGGCGCGGCCCAGCAGTTCGGAGTAGGGCGCGTATTCGGTGACGAAGATGCTGTCGGGCAGCGGCTCCTGCGGGAGATTGCGCGGGTCGCGGCCGGTGAGCAGGACGGCGCGGCAGCCGGCGGCGAGAGCGGCGCGGGCGCTTTCCTGGTAGAACGTGCCGGCGTCGAGGGGCGCTGAGGAGCCGAGGGTGAAGACGACGGGCGGCGGGCCGGATTCGAGGAAGCGCTGGAGTGCGGGCGGGAGGCCGGCGCCGGGTTCGAGCTTGTCGTAGAAGGGGAAGCCGGTGATTTCGGTGCGGGCGGGCCAGTCGGGCTGCGGGCGGGCGAGGATGCGGGAGAACCACGCCTGGGTGCCGTGGGGGGAGTGCATGCCGCGGAAGAGCGGGTCGCGGAGTTCGCGCAGGCCCAGGTTGCGGCGCAGGTTGTTCAGCGGCGCGGCCCAGCGGCGGGTGATGGCGAGGGCGAGGCCGACCATGGGACGCCAGAACCAGAGGCCGGAATCCTGAAAGTTTTCGAGCCACGGAAGGCCGGCGACGACGGGAGGGTCGTAAGGGGAGAGAAAGATCGACGGCTGGAGGGCGACGGAGAGCCAGGGTTTGTTGAGAAGTTCGGCGACGGTGGGGGTGGCGTAGGCGATGGGGTGGCCGACGAGAACGTCGGCATGGCGGGCGGCGGCGAGGGTGTCTTCGAAGCTGGCCTCGAGGTGAGGCAGGAACATGCGGCGGATGACGTATTCGGTGCCGGTGCGCGGGTGGACGGCCTGGCGCATGACGGCGGGATCGGTGAGGGCAAAGCCGAGGTCGGGACGGACGGGATGAAAGGCGAGGCCTTCGCCTTCGATTTTGGCGCGGTAGATTTCCGAGGTGGCAATGGTGGCGTGGTGACCGCGCGCACGCAGACCGAGAGCGACCGCGATATAGGGGTGGAGGTCGCCGAGCGAGCCCAGCGTTGTCAGTAAGAAGCGCGCCACGGATTCCTGCCCGGCCGCGGTGGCGGTGGAGCGGTGGTTACTTTTTCGCCGCTTCGCCGGGCTTCTTCATCATCATCATGGTTTCGCCCGCGGGAGCTTCGCCGGATTTGGGAGCTTCGCCGGCTTTGGGGGCTTCTTCCTGATCGCGCGAATACTTCTGCTCGGTGGAGCTGGCGAGAGCGGGAGAGCCGGGATCGGCGGGGGAGCCGGCGGGGTAGCCGGACGGGGAGACGCCGGTCAGGGCCTGGTGGCGGCTGCCATCGGGACCGTCAGAGCTGGTGCCGCATCCGGAGAGTAAACAAACCGCGAACAATGCGGTCACAGCCAGAGTTTTGCGAAGCATGTTTTTCCTATTATGTCCCATTCTGAACGACGGCGCGCGGCGGCCGCGAGGGGTTGTAACAAAAGTCGGCGGGGAGGCGGGAATCGGGCCTCGTGGAATCAATGGTTTGGCGATGGAGATACATCATATAGAAATATTTGTTGACTGAGCACTATATCTTGGGGCAACATTGCAAATGTCCCCGAAATCGACCGAGCAGGTTTTGGAGGCATTTTCCAGGAGTGAAAACATGGGTAACACAGCGACTGTGAGTGCGAAAATGAAGACGTTGGCAAGCGAACAGACCAAGCGTCCACCGAAGAACGGGATTGAGTTCCCGAAGTATTTTACTGCCCGGCTGGAGGCCGGCAAGACTCCCTATGACGATGTTCAATGGGAGACCCGAACGGCTACGATCGGGAACGACAAGGGCTCGGTCATTTTCGAACAGCGCGATATAGAAGTGCCGTCGGACTGGTCGCAGACGGCGACGAATATTGTTGCCAGCAAGTACTTCCATGGCAAGCTCGGTTCGCCGGAGCGCGAACGCAGCGTGGGGGAACTGGTGCATCGCGTGGTCGACACCATTGCGGACTGGGGTCTGGCGGATGGTTATTTTGCGACGCGGCAGGACGGGGAGAATTTTCGCAACGAACTGGCGCATCTGATGCTGCACCAGAAGGCGGCGTTCAATTCGCCGGTGTGGTTCAACGTGGGCGTGAAGGAATCGCGCGGCTACGGCTGGTTCCATGAAGCGGCGACGGATCAGATTACGCGGCTGACGAATGAAGCGAAGCCGCAGTGCTCGGCGTGCTTCATTGTTTCGGTGAAGGATTCGCTGGAATCGATTCTGGATCTGGCGAAGACGGAAGGCATGTTGTTCAAGTGGGGCTCGGGGACGGGTTCCAATCTTTCGGCGCTGCGGGAAGAAGACGCGATTCTGTCGGGCGGCGGACGGGCGAGCGGACCGCTTTCCTTCATGAAGGGCTTTGACGCGTTTGCGGGCGTGATCAAGTCGGGCGGCAAGACGCGGCGCGCGGCGAAGATGGTGATCCTCAACGTGGAGCATCCGGATGTGCAGCGCTTCATCTGGTGCAAGGCGAAGGAAGAGAAGAAGGCGCACACGCTGATTGAAGCGGGCTACGATTCGTCGCTCGATGGCGATGCGTACAGCTCGATCTTCTTCCAGAACGCGAACAATTCGGTGCGCGCGACCGATGACTTCATGGAAGCGGTGGTGGAAGACCGCGAGTGGTGGACGAAATCTGTCGGGACGAGCGAGAAGAAGGACCGGTATCGCGCGCGGGATCTGATGCGCGAGATCGCCGAGGCGACGTGGCAGTGCGGCGACCCGGGGATGCAGTTCGATACGACGATCAACCGGTGGCATCCGTGCAAGAACACGGCGCGGATCAATGCGTCGAATCCGTGCTCGGAGTATATGTTCCTCGACGATTCGGCGTGCAACCTTTCGTCGCTGAACCTGATGAAGTTTGTGGGGCCGAACGGGCAGTTCGACGTGGAAGCGTTCCGGCACGCGGTGGACACGCTGATTGTGGCGCAGGAAATTCTGGTGGACAACGCGGCTTATCCGACGGAGAAGATCGCGCAGAATTCGCACGACTACCGGCCGCTCGGGCTCGGGTTCGCCAATCTGGGCGGGCTGCTGATGTCGATGGGCATGCCGTACGACAGCGATCGCGGGCGCGACTTCGCGGGCGGCATCACGGGCGTGATGTGCGGCCAGGCGTATCTGACGAGCGCGCGCATTGCGGGTTCGACCGGTCCGTTCCCCGGCTATGCGAAGAACGAAGAGCCGTTCCTCGAAGTGATCCGGATGCACCGCGACGCGGTACACGGGATCAACCATCGCAACGTTCCGAGCGATCTTTATCAGGGCGCGAAGAAGTGCTGGGAAGAGGCGTACGAGCTTGGCAAGAAGAACGGCTATCGCAACGCGCAGATGACGGTGATCGCGCCGACGGGCACGATCGGCTTCATGATGGACTGCGACACGACGGGCATTGAACCGGATCTGGCGCTGGTGAAGTACAAGAAGCTGGTGGGCGGCGGCGTGATCAAGATCGTGAACAACACGGTTCCGTCGGCGCTGATCAAGCTTGGCTATTCGCCCGAGCAGGTGGAAGCGATTGTGAGCCACATCGATTCGACGGGCACGATTGAAGGCGCGCCGGGGCTGAAGAACGAACACCTGGCCGTTTTCGACTGCAGCTTCCGGCCGATGAACGGGTCGCGGTCGATTCATTACATGGGCCACCTGAAGATGATGGGGGCGGTGCAGCCGTTCGTTTCGGGCGCGATATCGAAGACGGTGAACGTGCCGGAAGAGTGCACCGTGGAAGACATCATGGAGACGTACATCGAGAGCTGGCGGATGGGTCTGAAGGCGGTGGCGATTTATCGCGACAACTCGAAGAAGGTCCAGCCGATGAGTTCGGGCGCGGGTTCGGCGAAGGAGAAGGAAAAGAAGGCCGGCGTGGCCGTGGCGGCGAAGGAAGTGGCGACGGTGACGGAGAAGGTGGTGTACCGGCCGGTGCGGCGGAAGCTGCCGGATGAGCGGCAGTCGATCACGCATAAGTTTTCGATCGGCGGGCACGAAGGCTACATCACGGTGGGGATGTTCGAGGACGGCACGCCGGGGGAAATCTTCGTGACGATGGCGAAGGAGGGTTCGACGATTTCGGGCCTGATGGACAGCTTCGCGACGTCGGTGAGTTACTGCCTGCAGTACGGGGTGCCGATTAAGTTCCTGGTGGATAAGTTCGGGCACGTGCGGTTCGAGCCGAGCGGATGGACGGGGAATCCGAACATTCCGTATGCGAAGTCGATTCCGGATTACATTTTCCGGTGGCTGGCGCAGAAGTTCCTGGGGGCGGAGTATACGTCGAACGAGGCGGGCGCGGCACCGGCGCTGCGGCCGACGGAGACGAGTCCGCAGGAGTCGCTGCCGTTTACGAAGGCGGTGGCGAGCGATGCGCCGCTATGTGCGGAGTGCGGCGGGATGATGACGCGGAACGGCAGTTGCTATAAGTGCGAGAACTGCGGCGGGACGAGCGGCTGCAGCTAGGAAGCGGCGCCAGTCGTGATTGAAGCGGCCGTCCCGAAAGGGGCGGCCTTTTTTTTGCGTCCGCGTGGCGAGCGGAATCCGGGCGGCGTTTGGGCGTTCAGAATGCTCTATATAATGACTCTATATGAAGTCTCTTCTGATCCAGCTGGACGACCAGACACTGCTGGCGCTGAACCGGGTTGCCGAGCCGGGCAAGCGGCGGAGAAGCGAGTTCATCCGGCAGGCGATTCGTAAGGCAGTGCGACAGGCGGAGTATCGGGCGATGAGGGAGGCCTATCGCAAGCAACCCGATTCCGGCACCGAAGCGGATGACTGGTCGACTGCCGGAGAGTATCGCGGGTGAAGCAGTTCGAGATCTGGTGGGCCAAACTGCCGGGACCGGCGGGGCGGCGGCCGGTCCTGCTGCTGAGCCGGAACGATGCGTACAAATATCTGAACAAATTCATTGTGGCCGAGATCACGACTACGATTCGGGCCATACCGGTTGAGGTTTCGCTCGGCAGGCGCGAGGGGATGGCGTCGCCGTGCGTGGCGAATCTGGATAACGTGCGGACGGTGGCGAAGGTCTGGCTGGAATCGAAGGCGGGAGTGCTGGCGCAGGCGCGGCATGCAGAGGTGAAACGCGCGATGGGGTATGCGCTGGGGTGGGAAGAGCTGATCGAACCCGGGTCCGATCAGTTGTGATTTCCAGCCTTGTGTAATTTCTATCCCTGGACTCGGCGTTCTTTGCCGTGCCAGAAGGGTTCGCGGAGTTCGCGCTTCTGCACTTTGCCGGTGCCGCCTTTGGGGAGCGGGTCGGGGCGGAAATCGTAGCGGCGGGGGAGTTTGAATTTGGCCAGGCGTTTGGCGATGAAGCCGTGGAGTTCTGCTTCGGCGCAGTGCGCGCCGGGTTTGAGGACGACGATGGCTACGGGGATTTCGCCCCAAACGGGATCGGGCGCGCCGACGACGGCGGCTTCGACGACGGCTTCGTGGGCCATGAGCGCCTTTTCGACTTCGAGGGAGGAGATATTTTCGCCGCCGCTGATGATGATGTCCTTCAGGCGGTCGACGATGTGGATGAAGTTGTCGGCGTTCCAGACGGCCATGTCGCCGGTGTGCAGCCAGCCGTCGGTGATGGCGGCGGCGGTGGCTTCGGGATCCTTGTAGTAGCCGTCCATGACGAGGTCGCCGGCGATGAGGACTTCGCCGATGGTGGTCATGTCGCGGGGCACGTCGCGCAGTTCGGAGTCGGCAACGCGGACCTCGACGCCGGGCAGGGGCCAGCCGGCCATGGACTGGTGGAAGAAGCGGTCGGCGTCGTCAGAGTAAATCAGCGTGGATTTGCTGCGTGAGAGGGTGGCGACGGGGCTGGATTCGGTGAGGCCGTAGCCGCCGAGGACTTCGCAGCCGAAGGCGCGCTCCATGCGCTGGATGAGTTCGGGTGAAGCGGCGGCGCCGCCGAGCATGATGGCGGTCATCGAAGAGAGGTCGTACTTTTCGATATCGGGCGACAGGAGCAGGGCGTTGGCCATGGTGGGGACGAGCGTCATGCGGGTGGCGCGTTCGGACTGGATGAGGCCGAAGACGGTGGGGGCGTCGAAGCGGCGGACCATGACCTGCTTGAGGCCCATCATGGTGGCGGATTGCGGTTTGCCCCAGCCGTTGGCGTGGAAGAGCGGGATGGTGTGGAGGTCGACGGCGGTGTCGTCGGGCGGGAAGACGCCGACCGCGCCCTGGGCGTGCATATAGATGGTGCGGTGAGAGAGCATGACGCCTTTGGGGGCGCCGGTGCTGCCGGAGGTGTAGAAGAGTTCGCAGAGGGAGGTTTCGTCGTAGTCGGCGATGTTGGCGCGGGCGGCGACGCCGGTGGAGAGGAAGTCTTCGTATTCGTGGTCGAGGTTGATGGTGCGGAGGGCGGGGTGTGCGGCGCGGAACTGGTCGAGGATGGGGGAGAAGTCGTTTTCGTAAAAAAGAATGCGCGGTTCGGCGTGGCGGATGATGCCGGCGAGTTCATTGGGAGTGAGGCGGACGTTGAGGGGCATGACGGCGGCGTGGGCCTGCAGCGGACCGTAATAGCCTTCGAGGAGCCGGTGGGTGTTGAAGCTGAGGAACGCGATGCGGTCGCCGGGTTGGGTGCCGGCGCGGAGCAGGGCGGAGGCGAGGCGCTGGCAGCGTTCGCCGAATTCGGCATAGGTGAAGCGTTTGGCGCCGCAGACGACGCCGACCTTTTTGGGGTAAAGGTCGATGGCGCGGTGCAGGAAGCGGAGCGGAGTGAGGGGGACTCTCATTGAGCTGCTTGCGGGCGCTGGCTGCCCGCGGCGACGACATTAGCATTTTACATGCTGGGTCGGGATGCAAGGGGCGATTCCGGCGGGGGTGGGAATTTTGCGAATCTGCGCGCGAGTGGCGGCGCGGTAGGATGGCGGGGTGGTACCCGCGGAGAGCAACAATCGGGAGGAAACGCACGAAGTGGTCGCCGGCGCGGCGGACGGCGCGGGGGCGGATGTCGCTGCGACTGCTGTGACTGCTGTGACCGGCGAGCCGAACTGCGCGAAGCCGTGGCAGTTGCTGAGCGGGCTGGCGATTTCGGGATTTCTGCTGGCGCTGCCGGGGGGGCTGCTGCCGCTGTGGGGCTATCACATTCATCCGGATTACGGGCTGGCGGGGAATAATTTTCTGGCGCTGGCGCTGGGGGTGATCGGGGGCGGGGAACTGGCGCGGCGGCTGGGGCGCGGGGCGTCGCTGATGCAGTTGCTTTCGGCCGGATGCTTTGGGGCGGGGCTGGCGCTGCTGATGCTGTCGGTGGCGGCGCCGCCGGCGCAGATCTGGTACGAATGGGTGGCGCTGCTGGTGACGGGAGTGGCGGCGGGCGTGGTGAATACAGCGGTTTTCGAGGCGATTACACCGTGCTACGAGGGGAATCCGGCGCAGGTTACGCTGCTGGCGGGGATTTTCTTTGGCGCGGGAAGCATGGCGGCGGCGTGGATGATGTCGGAGTCGTTCGGGGAGAGCTCCTCGTTTGGAGGGCTGAGCTGGACCGGAGAGTGGAATGCGACGCGGCTGCTGGCGATTACGGCGCTGCTGCCGGCGGCGGCGGCGGCGGCGTACCGGCGGCTGAGGGTGGCGCCGGTGGCGGCGCCGGAGTTTCCGGTGGAGGAAGGGCTGCGGGATCTGCGGAGTCCGCTGGCGATCTTTTTTGCGCTGCTGTTGTTTTTTCAGTTCGCCAACGAGTGGTCGATTGCGGGCTGGCTGCCGGTGTTTCTGATCGACCGGCTGGGAATCAGTCCGGAGACGTCGGTGGGGCTGCTGGGCGGGTACTGGGGTGCGCTGGTGCTGGGCAGGGTGGTGGCGTCGCGGCTGCTGCGCGTGGTGGGGCACGGCAGGATGCTGGCGGTGAGCGCATTCTGCGCGCTGTTTGGCTGCGCGGCGGTGCTGGCGGCGGGGAGCCGGTTTGGCGTCGTGACGGGGCTGTTGCTGACGGGGGCGGGGTTTTCGGCGATCTATCCGCTGGCGGCGGAGCGGATTGCGAGCCGGTTCAGCTACTACCATCCGGGCTACTTCAACGGCATCTTCACGTTTGCGCTGGTGGGCGGGATGCTGGCTCCGTTTGTCCTGGGGCATCTGGCGGAGGCGTGGGGGCTGCGGGTGGTGCCGCTGGCGGTGATGGTGGGCAGTTGCGCGGTGTTCGGACTGGTGCCGGTGATCTGGCTGGGCAGGAAGGTGACGGGGCGTTGAGGCGGAACCGCGGGGGGCCCGGCGGCATTGCAGTATACTGAGATTCGAAAGGTGGCCGTGTCATGTTAGCGCAAAACTTTCAGACCGCTGGTCTGGGTGGCCTTTCCGGAACCGAACTCCTGGTGATTTTAGGAGTTGCCGTACTGCTGTTTGGCGGCAAGAAGATTCCGGAAGTGGCAAAAGGACTGGGCGAAGGAATCAAAAACTTCAAGCAGGCGATGAAGGAAGACGAACCGCCGGCCGAGACCAAGAAGCAGGCGTAAGGCTTCGGACGCCGCCGGCAAGTGGGCGGCCGATGGTTTTGGCAGGGTTTGGCGAATTCCTCTGTGCGGACTCAGATGCGAGTCGGGCCGGCAGCAGGAGTGGAGAGTTCAAAAGAAAAACGCCCCGCGGCGACCGAGTGTCGAGCGGGGCGTTTTGCTTTTGAAGATTGATGCTGTGAAGCGCGAGCGAGTCGCGCTTACTTTTTGGCGCTTATTTTTTGGCGCTTACTTTTTCACCTTGGGCGGAACGATCGCGTCCTTGGCCGCCTTGGCGACGCGGAACTTTACGACCTTCTTGGCCGGGATTTTGATCGCCGCGCCGGTGGCGGGGTTACGGCCCATGCGGGCCTTGCGGTCCACGCGCACCAGTCTGCCGATACCGGGCAGAACGAATACGCCGTTCTTCTTCACTTCGCTCACCGCGAGGCTGGAAAGAGTATCCAGAATCGCGCGAGCCTGTTTGTTCGTCACTTCGCCTGCTTCGGCGAGATTGCGCACGAGCTGTGTCTGAGTCAGTCTTGTTGTCGCCATCGAACCTCCCTGTTAGATCTGTGGCCTGAATTGCCGGATTGCGAACGCCGGAAGTGCGCCGGAGGCCCGTTTTTAAAGGCTCCAAAGCATGTCTCACGTTCGCGAGTCGTTACAATCATACGGAACCTGCGGGTCGATGTAAAGCGGAAAAAGGCGGAAAAACGGGGTTTTTGGCAGGTTTTTTGCCTTCCGGGCCGTTTTTTCCGCCAAAACAGAGCAAAAGGAGAATGTTTCGGGGCCGGGGAGGCGATCCGGGGCGTCAAAACGGGCCGGCCGTGAAAACAGGGGCGCGGCAAAGTAGACTGGAAGTTCATGCCTTTTGAAGAAACAGTTGAGGCCGAAGGCCATCTGATCGATTCCCACGTGATGGAGCAGATCTTCGACAAGGTGGTCGAATCCAACGGCCGCTTTGAAGTGGAACAGTTCCGGATCGGCAAGACGAACGGCGACCCGTCGTATCTGCGGCTGCGCCTTGAGGCGCCGACGCGCGCGCAGATGGAGCATCTGCTGGCGCAGCTGCTCGAACTGGGCTGCGCATCGGCGGACCTCGGCGACGCGGCGATGAAGGAAGTGGAGCGCGACCGTTGCGCGCCGGAGGATTTTTATTCCACCAGCAATCACCACACGCACATCCGCCTGAAGGGCGACTGGGTGGAGGTGCAGAACCAGCGCATGGACGCCATGATTGTGGTGAAGGACGGCGTGGGTTACTGCCGGCGTCTGCGCGATCTGAAGGCGGGCGACATGGTGGTGACCGGGATGACCGGGATTCGCGTGACGCCGGAATCGAAAGAGCGCGACCGGCTGGCGTTTGCCTTCATGGCGAATGAAATTTCCTCCGAGCGGCAGGTGGAGACGGCGGTGCGGCAGACGGCGGCGCTGGCGCGGCAGGCGCGCGAGCAGGGGAAGAATATTGTGGTGGTGGCCGGGCCGGTGGTGGTGCACACGGGCGGCGCGGTGGGGCTGTCGCGGCTGATCCGCGGGCGCTGGGTGGATGCGGTGCTGAGCGGGAATGCGCTGGGTGTACACGATATTGAGTCGGCGCTGTTTGGCACGTCGCTGGGCGTGCGGATGGCGGACGGGCGGCAGGCAGAGCACGGACACCGGAACCACATGCGGGCGATCAACGCGGTGTATCACGCGGGCGGAATCAAAGGCGCGGTGGAGAGCGGACGGCTGACGCAGGGCGTGATGTACGAGTGCGTGAAGAACGACGTGCCGTTTGTGCTGGCGGGGAGTTTGCGGGACGACGGTCCGCTGCCGGAAACGATTACGGATATGAACGCGGCGCAGGATGCGTATGCGGCGCTGCTGAAGCCGGCGGGGCTGGTGCTGTGTCTGGGGTCGATGCTGCATTCGATTGCGACCGGTAATATGCTGCCGAGCTGGGTGAAGATTGTGTGCGTGGATATCAACCCGGCGGTGGCGACGAAGGTGAGCGACCGCGGGACGGGGCAGGCGGTGGGCGTGGTGACGGACGTGGGGCTGTTCCTCGATCTGCTGTCGCGCGAGCTGGCCGGCGGGGCGGCGAAATAAAAGACAGCCATGAGCAAAGCCTACACAGACGAACATGCGGCAGCGGGGGTGGACGCGGCGCTGCCGGAGATTGAAACCTGGCCGAATCAGTTCCGCAATTACGAAGTGGAATTTTCGGTGCCGGAATTTACGAGCGTGTGCCCGAAGACGGGGCTGCCGGATTTCGGCACGATCACGATCCGCTACGTGCCGGACAAGCTGTGTCTGGAGCTGAAATCGTTCAAGATGTACACGCTGGCGTTTCGCGAGCTGGGCATTTTTCAGGAAAACGTGGTGAACTGTTTTCTGCGCGACATTGTGAAGGCATGCAGGCCGGTGCAGATTACCGTGACGGGCGATTTCACTTCGCGCGGCGGCATCAGTTCCCGGATGACGGCGAGCTGGAGCAAGGCGGGGGCGAAGAGCGCACGGAGTGCGAAACGCAGTGGCCGATAATTCCGGGGCGGCGGAGCAAAAAGTCGCCGAGCTGAGCGCGATCATACACGCGGTGCGGGACCGTGTGCGCGCGCGCTATCCGGAGCCGGGGAACGGGGCGAACGGCGAGGGCGGGCAGCAGCCGCCGATTCAGGTTGCGCTGGCGGATCTGCTGCCGGCGGTGCATGCGCGGGATGCGGCGCAGGCGAAGATTGCGGCGATCGGGAGCGTGAATCCGCGGGCGGGCGGGTCGGTCAACAACCTGATTCAGGCCGTGAAGCGCAATATTGCGCGGGCGCTGCAATGGTTCGTGCGCGATCAGGTGATTTTCAACCGTGAAGCGGTGGCGGCGGTCGAGGCGCTGATTGAAGCGCTGAACGAGCAGAACTGGGCGCTGGCGTCGCTGGCGGGGCAGACCAGCGAGCGTCTGCATCAGCAGAACCGGGAGATCGAGGCGCGGACGCGCGAGCTGAGTCAGCAGATCGACGTGCGGGCGGCTGAACTGGCGCAGCACTTCCAGCCGTTTCTGGATGCGCTGGGTCCGCTGCGGGAAGAGACGCGGGAGCTTCGCGACATTCGCAGGCACTGGGCGGAATGGCGCGCCGAATGGGAGCGCAAGGTGATGCTGAACGAGGTTCAGTTCCTGCGGGCGGCGGCCGATCTGCAGGGGGCGTTCCAGCATCGCGTGACGCAGGTGGAAGGGAACTTCCGCGAGATTGTGAAGGCGCAGCACAGCGATTATCTGGGCGCGCTGGAGCGCACGACGCTGGATATTCAGAAGAAGCTGTGGGAGGACTTTCAGCGGGTTCGCGGCGAGTACGACCGGATGATTCACAGCGAACTGCGGCTGATCCGCATGCGGGCTCCGGCGGCGGTTGCGGCGGTGGCCGCGAGTGCCGCGCCCGAAGCGACGGTCGCGGTGCAGGCGGCGGCGCCGGTGGCGAACGACTTCGACTACGCGCGTTTTGCCGAGCGGTTTCGCGGCGACGAAGAGTACGTGCGGAAGAATATCGCGTTCTATCGCCCGTTCTTCGAAGGGCGTGAGAATGTGCTGGATATCGGGTGCGGGCGCGGTGAGTTTCTCGAGATGATGCGCGGGATGAACGTGCCGGCGCGCGGGATCGATCTGGGTGAAGAGTCGGTGGCGCTGTGCCGGCAGAAGGGACTCGCGGCGGAGGTTGCCGATTTGTTCCCGTATCTGGACGGGCTGCCGGAGGGTGAGTTCGACGGGATGTTCAGTTCGCAGGTGGTGGAGCATATCGATCCGGCGCGGCTGGGCGCGATGATCCGGCTGTGCGCGTCGCGGTTGCGGCGCGGCGGGGTGCTGGCGATTGAAACGCCGAACCCGGAGTGTCTGGCGATTTTCGCCACGCATTTTTATCTGGACCCGACGCATACGCGGCCGGTGCCGCATCCGCTGCTGGCGTTTTACATGGAGGAAGCGGGGCTGGGCGCGATTGAAGTCCACAAGCTTTCGCCGGCGGTGGAGACGATCCCGGAGCTGGCGGAACTGCCGGAAAATCTGCGGAATCGATTATTCGGTGGCCTGGACTACGCAATAATGGGTCGCAGGTTGTAGAATGGTTTCAGACGCATTCGCGCCGGTCCGGAACACGGGACTGGCGGCGGATGAAACCCTGTGCTGGGACGTCGTCCAACGGTAGGACTGCAGACTCTGACTCTGCCTATCGGGGTTCGAATCCCTGCGTCCCAGCCAAACTTCCTTTGACTCAGCGGCAAAATCCGGACGAGGCGGCCCTCAATTCCTTGTTGTATTGTTGATCTATGACACTGCGTGTGCTGGTCATCGACGATGACCGAATGATGTGTCAGCTGCTGACCGAGTACCTTGCGCCGCATGGTTTCGAGGTCGTCTCTTCGCATACCGGCGAAGAGGGCGCTGCGCGAGCCTTGTCGCCCGGAATCGACGCGGTTATTCTCGATGTGATGCTGCCGGGGATTGGCGGCTTTGAGGTGATCCGGAAGATTCGCGCCCGGTCGGCTGTGCCGGTGATGATGCTGACGGCGCGTGCCCAGGAGCATGAGCGGATTGCGGGACTCGATGCCGGCGCTGACGATTATCTTTCCAAGACGTTTTCCCACCGTGAACTGCTGGCGCGGCTGAATGCGCTGGTGCGGCGGACCAAGGCGAAGGACAGCACGGAGATTGCCGAGGGCGGCGGCATCCACGTGGATGCGGGCAAGCGCGTGGCGAGGCGGGGCACGGTGCAGCTGCACCTGACGCCGGCCGAATTCGACATTCTGTTCGCGCTGATGAAGGCCAACGGGCGCGTGCTGACGCGGGAGCGCATTCTGCAGGCGTGCGAACGGAGCATGGATGTCACGGACCGCGCGGTGGACGTGCACATCTCTTCGCTTCGCCGGAAGCTGGGTGAGGATGCGGCCGTGATCGAAACGGTGCGCAGCGTGGGTTACAGGTTCGGGGTAGCGGAGCAGGAGTGAACCGGTTCCGCATCGGCGCCCAGATCGGCATCACGCTGGGGATCAATCTGGCGCTGCTGCTGCTGTTGCTGGCGGCATTTCTGAGCAACCAGAACCGAAGCGGCATTGAATCGCTGTGGTTCGCGCCGGCGCGGGAAAACATTCGCGCGCTGGGCAGCCTGGTGGAGGCGCAGTTCCCCGGCAAGACGCCGGCGGAACGGTCGGTGATACTGGAGACGCTGCAAAAGCGGTACCGGGTGACGCTGGTGGTGTACGAAGATACCGGCCGCCTGATTGGAGGACCGGATCTGCATCCGCCGACGAGCGTGCTGCAGGAGATCCGCCGTTCGCCGGTGGGATGGTCGGCGCCGGCGCCGCCGGAGGAGCCGACATTTATTCCGCCGCCCAAGCCGGCCGTGCGCGCGATGTTCCTGGTGAAGGAAGACGATCCTTCGCGCTACTGGATCGGGGTGAACACGCCGATTGCGTGGTCGACGGGGGCGCCGCCGGTGCGTCATGCACTGGTGGTGGTGACGCCGACGCTGCTGTCGAGTCCGCTGTTCATCGACTGGACGCCGTGGATATTCGGCAGCGCGATTGCGCTGCTGGTTTCGATTCTCTGCTGGTATCCGCTGGTGCGGCGCGTGACGCGGTCGATTGACGCGATGCGGGTGGCGGCGAGCCACATCGCCGAAGGGCGATTCAAAGTGGATGTTCCGGCCGGGCAGGGGCGGGATGAGCTGAGCGAACTGGGCGGTTCGATTGCGCGCATGGCCACGCAGCTTTCGCAACTGGCGAACGGGCAGACGCGGTTTCTGGCGGATATCGCACACGAGCTTTGTGCGCCGATATTGCGGATTCAGCTGAGCGCCGGGATTCTGGAGCAGCGCGCCCCGGCGACCGATTTGCAGCATGTGCAACGGCTGGAGCGGGACGTGGAGCACATGTCGGCGCTGGTGGCGGATCTGCTGTCCTTCACCAAGGGCGCGGTGCGGACGCCGGATCTGAAGCCGGTGGCGCTGGCGGAGCTGGTGAAGGCGGTGGCGGACCGGGAGAACACGCAGCAGGCGAATCTCACGGCCGATCTGGATGAGTCGATTGCGGTGATGGCCGATCGCGAGTCGCTGGAGCGGGCGGTGGGCAACGTGGTGCGAAATGCGATCCGTTACGCGGGGTACGCGGGGCCGATTCACATCGGGGCGGAGCGGTACGCGGGGTCGGATGCAACTTCGCATATCCGGCTGACGGTGGAAGATTGCGGGCCGGGTCTGCCGGAGAAAGAACTGGAAGCGGTCTTTGCGCCTTTCTACCGTCCGGATGCCTCACGGGCGCCGGGCACGGGCGGCGCGGGGCTGGGACTGGCGATTGTGCGGAAGTGCATCGAGGTCTGCGGCGGGAAGGTCAGCTGCAGTAACCGGCAGCCGCGTGGCCTGAGCGTGGATATTCACCTGCGCGAAGCAGAGTCCGTTTAGTCCGAACGAAACGGAAACAGGCCGGGTCCGCCGCAGTAGCGGGTGCATTTCTGCGGGACCACGTACTGATCTTTAAGCTTCTTCCTGATATCCGGGTACATGGTCTCGGGGCCGCCGAGAATGGCGTTCACCGGGATGTTGTAGAGCTTTGTCATTTCATCGACGAAAGGGTTTTTGCCGGGCAGGAAGTGCGGGACGACGCCCTCGTCGACGCCCTCATTGCCCTGGATGCAGGGCAGGCCGGTGGAGCGGAGCGGGGGCACGGGACGGAGCAGGAAGACGCGGGTCAGGTAGAAGGGTTCGGTGAGGTAGGCGGGATCGTCGATGCGGATGGCGACGGTGAGTACTTCGGAGTGGCGGAAGAACTGCATCGTCATGGTGGCCTGATCGCTGGTGGGCACGCCGTTGCGGCGGAGGAAGCCGGCCTTCATGTGGGTGGTGTAGGTGGTGAGGACGTCGTTCTTCCAGACGCCGGTGGTGAAGCCGGAGTTGTCGTGAGGCGCGAAGGCGGAGGGATGCGGGCGGCCGTCCATCCAGATGGTCATGGTGTCGCGGCCTTCGGAGGCGCCGATTTTCCAGGCGATGGTGGTGCCGTTGCGGGGTTCGGTTTCGTTCCAGATGCGGAGGCTGAAGGGCGAGATGGCGATGTAGGTGGGGGCGTAGAAGGCGCAGATGCGGTCGGGCATGGACATCTGGGAAGTGGAGAAGGTCAGGGCGCGCTCGCGGGCGAAGTCGTTGATCGGGATGCCGCCGAAATCGACGGGGCTGGGGCCGGGACCGGGGCGGTTCATGATGGCGTCGATGTAATTGCGGGCCGACCACATGCCGGCGAGATCGACCTGCGCGTGAAGGGGAAGGCTGACGGCAAGCAGGGCCAGCAGCGGAATGAGTTTCGCGACGGCGGCGTTGGGATTCGGGAAGGGCCTGGTGCGATGCATGGCGATTTACCAGCGGGCGGAGCACGGCGTGGGGTCCCAGCCGGTGGCGTCCGTCTGCTTTTTGAACTGGGCGGTGAGGATCAGAGGATTGTCGAGGTACACGGGATCCTCCACGATGGTGGTGACGAAGAGCATGGGCGAGCCGCCGGCTTCGGGGGCGAAATCGTAGTACTCGGTGAGGACGGCATTTTCGCTGTAGGGAACGCCGTTCTTCCGGACGTAGCCGGAGAGCATGCGGGTGGTGGTGACCTTGAGGTACTTCGACTGCGCGTTGCTCGGAGCGATTTCCGCGCCGCGGTGCGCTTCCCAGGCGGCGACGGAATCGCCCTGCCAGGAAGGCTTATCGGATGGAGCCGGTTTGCCGAAGTGGAAGAGGCGGGTCTGGGTGCCGGCGTCGATATCCATGCGCAGCGTGTTGTCGTCCTGCCAGGCGATGTGCAGGCGTTCGGGCATGTACATGATGTTGGCGGCCCCGTAGGCGCGGCACTGGAGGCCGGCGGCTTCGTCTTTCGAAGGGTCCCAGTCGTCGGCAAGCTTCTTTGCCGCGGGGGTGAGCGGCAGACCGAGATAGTCGCCTTTGGCGGGAGTGAACATGCGCAGACGCCAGTTCTGCGTGATCATGGAGACCCAGTAGCCGGAGGGGTCGAAGGGAGCGGCGGCTTTGCCTGTTTGCGGCGTGGCGGCCTGTCCGCGGCCACCGCGGCCCTGCTGCGCTTCGGCGCGGAACGGCAGGAGCAGCAGGGCGGCGAGAGCGAGGCCGGTCGAGAGGCCGGTTACGAGACGAGACGCGAGACGAGATGAGAGACGAGACGCGAGGCGAGATGAGAGGTGGTGCATCCTATTTCACCTGTCCTTTCGCCGGTTGCTTTGCCGTCAGGCTGCGGTAGATGGCTTCGACGAACATCTTCGTGGTCCACGGGCCGGACGTGGCGCCGAAGACCGGTTCATAGCCTTTGGCCGGAGACGCGGCCTCGATTTGTTCGAGCGTCAGGCCGCGGCGGATCATGTCCTGGATGACGTCGCGGACGGTGACGATCATGTCGCGGTATTCGACGACGTCATCCTGCGTGTAGATGTGGCCGTGGCCGGGGATGATGAAGGTGCCGCCATCCTGGAAGGGCAAGGGCATGGGGCGGATGGCCATTTCGAGGATGCGGTTGAGGGCGTCGATTTCTCCCTGGACGCTGCCGCCGCGGTCGACGTCGATGACGGGAAAGCGGGTGGCATCGATGATGTCGCCGGCGACGATGATGTCGGAGGCGCGGAAGAAGACGATGCTGTCGCCATCGGTGTGGGCCGCGGGCTGGCGCAGAATGTCGATGCCTTCGCCGTTGAAGAAGAGCGCGCGCCGCTTTTCGGAAAAGGCTTCCGAGGGGAAGGTGTCATCCGGCAGCGGTGGTGTCTTACCGGCCGGAGCGCTGATGCGGCGCAGGACGTTTTCGGCGGCGAGAATGGAGGCGGCAAAACCATCGGACATGGACTTTGCCATGTCGCCGCCGACCGGTTCCACGCCCATGGCGAAGACGCTGCGGCCCGCTTTGGAGAGCTTGCCGTTGCCGCCCACGTGATCGGCGTCGGGGCCGGTATTGATGATGTAGCGGATGGGCTGATCGCTTGCCTTCGCGAGGGCGGCGAGCGACTGATCGGCGGCGGCGAGAGTGCCGGCATCGACGAGAACGATTCCGTCGGGACCGGTCATGACGCCGATGTTGCCGCCGGCTCCGGCGATCAGGTAAAAGTTTTTGCGGACGTGCAGGAGTTCGACGGCGGCGCTTTTCTGCTGGGCGCGGGCGGAGGGCACGCAGAGGCCGAACAGAGCGGCGATGGCCAGAGTGGTTCGCAGGAGCATGAGGCGGGAGCGGCGCAAGTTACTCCTCGTTGTCGCAGAAGTCTTCAACGATTTCGCTGTCGACCTTTTCGTAGTAGCGCGTGTAGGTGTACGGCTTGGCGAGGACTTTCGGGTCTTCGGCGGTGGCTTTGTACTCCAGATATTTTCCGTTCAGCAGGGGCCGGATGCGTTCGATCAGCCGGAGCTGTTCGCTGTGCGGCGCGCCTTTGTCATTGAGGAACGTGCGGTCGTTGAAATCGTTGGTGTCGATGACGAGCACGCCATTGTCCCAGTGTCCGATGGAGTCGCCCTGCCAGGTGGCGTCGGGGAGTTTGACGTGATCGCGATCGAGACGAATGGTGCGGAGCAAGCCGCGGGAGACGTCTTCAAACAGGATGGTGATCGAGCCGGGGATGGGCATGATCTCGATTTTGTTCTTCTCCCGCGCCATCATGCGGAAGGGGCCGATGGGCTGGCACCATTTGGCGGGATCCTGTTTGAGGTCGACGGTTTTGCTCTGCGCGAGCGCGGCGGGGAGCAGGGGGAGCTGGTCCGGCGAGCCTTCGTTCCTGTGGCCGTCGGGAGTGGTGGCCTTGTCCGGGAGCAGTTGGTACACGCCCGTGATATCCGGCGCGGCGACGGGTTTCGATTGCGCCCGCAGGATACCGGCTGCGATCAGACCGAGGGCGAAGAAGAGTCGCGATGTCTTCATGGGATGTCGTTCCGGGCCGCGGCGGTTACGGTTCGCGCGAAGAGACCCAGGCGGTGATGGCGATCATGTCGTCCACGCTGAGTTTGGCGACGACGCTCTTCATCATTTTGGCGCCGGGACCGTTGCGCGTGCCCTGCTGCATGTCCCACAACTGACGCATGGTGTAGCTCGGCGAGCGGCCGGCGATGCCCGGGACGTCGCCGACGCCTTTCAGATCGGCTCCATGGCAGGCGCCGCACTTCACGGTTTTGCCGCCGCCGCCGGTGGTGACGAGCGCTTCGCCGGCTTTGAGACTGCCGACGGGGACGTAGGCAAGGAAAGGCGAGCGGGGATTGCGGAACTTGTCGGTGGCTTCCGGATTTTCGGGGACTTCCATGATGCGCTGGCCGAGCGGTTCGGTGCCGGCGCCGGCGATGGGTACGAACAGGCCGTTGAGGGCGGGTTTGACCTTTGGCGCGGTGGCGCTCTCAATCACTTTGACCCAGTGGGTAAATTTCAGCGACGCGAAATAGTCGGCGGCGGCTTTGGATTCGGCCGGGGTGAGTGCGCGGGCGATGGCGGCCATCTCGTTGGTGTTGGCTTTGCGGGAATCGGCGCTTTTGCGGAGGCCGTTGCGGAAGTCGTCAAGCTGCTTGAGGAAATAGCCGGGGGTGAGGCCGGCGACGCCGCCGTTTTCCATTTTTCCCTTGCCGTTGGGGTAGTGGCAGAGGCCGCAGGCGCGGACGCTGTCTTTTTCGCGGCCGTGGGCGACGATGTCGGGCATGGGCGGATGGTCGCCGGGATACCAGTCGGCGGGGGCGTAGTCGGCGGCGATCTGAGCGAAGGTGAATTGATTGGGGCTGCCGGGCTGAGAGAGGAGCACGCCGTCATCGGCGACCGGGGCGGAGGGGCGGGCGCAGCTGATGGGCTTTTCGTCGGCGCATTTGGGCGCGATATCGGCGGGGCTGAACGGCACCAGATATCCGTATGCCCAGCCGGGGGCGGCGGTTTGAGCAAGCGCGATGCAGGCGCAGGCAGTCAAAGAGAGGAGCAGGAATTTTTTCATGATGCCCGAGCGTTACCCCGTTTTCGAAACATTTCGAGTATAGGTCAGGGTGTCGACGGAGTGCAAAGATTTCTGCCGGAATGAGAGACACGCGGCGGCGGGCGTTTGGGTTGGGATGGCGTGGCGAGGGACTTATTTAAATCTTCATAAAAGACGCGGGATGCTTTCAGAATCTTAATAAACCGCCTATATACTGGGGCAAATCTGTTTTCAGTGAATTTTCAGGGAGCCCAAATGTATCAGATCGCAAAGACACGCCCCTCGATGCTGTTTGCCGTTGCCGTTATGCTGATTGCCGCTGCGGCCGGCTTACTTGCGCAGACCACAACATCCATTCTTTCCGGAACGGTGACGGATAGTTCCGGCGCGATCGTCGCCGGGGCAAAAGTAGAGGTCAGGAACGTCGGAACGGGAATCACGTCGGCGCTGACCACCGATGCGCAGGGGCGCTTCCGCGCGCCGGATCTGAATATCGGCGATTACGAAGTGCAGGCGTCGCGTGCGGGGTTCCAGACGGTGGTGCGGAAGGGCATCTCCACTTCAATCGGGGCGGAGGCGATTATCGATATCATGCTGCCGGTCGGGCAGTCGCAGCAGGTTGTGACGGTGGACGCGCAGGTATCGCAGGTGGATACGACGACGTCCGCGCTGGGCAACGCGGTGACCAAGACGCAGATTGAAGAGTTGCCGCTGGGCACGCGCAATCAGACGCAGTTGCTTTCGCTGGCGCCGGGCGTGGGTTATTCGGCGCCGGTGGGCGGTTCGAACTACGGCCGGCAGGAGAATTATTCGATCTCGGGATCGCGCGCCAACGGCATCATGTTCCTGATCGACAACACGAATCTTCAGACTTACAACGGTCATTCAACGGGTTCGGCGGCGACCGGCGCGACGCTGGGGATTGAGGCGATCGGGGACTATCAGACGCTGACCAATGCATACAGCGCGCAGTTTGGCGGCAACGGCGGGCTGGTGAACGCGGCGAGCAAGAACGGTACGAATGACATCCACGGCTCGCTGTACTTCCTGCTGACGAACACCGGAATGCTGGCGTCGCGCAACACGTTCGACACCACGATTTTCCCGGGCCACTTGGGCGCGACGGCGCCTCCGAACCGCCGCGGAATTTTCGGCGGCAGCTTCGGCGGGCCGATCAAAAAGAACAAGGCATTCATTTTTGCGAATTACGAAGGCGTGCGGCAGGCAGGTTCGGCGTCGCAGATTTATACGAACCTTCCCGACGCGAACGCGCACAACGGGTACCTGCCCTGTGCAACGGCCGGCGCCAAGTACGGCTGCAATGCGGCTACGAATCTCGCTTATGTCGGCTTCGCGCCGCTGGTTCAGCCCATCATGAATTTGTTGCCGCTGCCTTCGACGCTGACCAGCGCCGGACTCGGCAATCTGACGATGGTGACGCCGAGTTCAGGCCAGGACGACTACCTGCTCACGCGTTTCGACTATACGTTCTCGAGCCGGGACAACCTTTTTGTCCGCTATGTTCGCGATACGGCGCTGGCATCGACCGTGGTGCCCAACCCCGGGACGATTCCGATTGCGGGGGAAGGCGACCGGACGGCGAATCATTTCGTGACGATCGAAGAAGACCACACCATTTCTGCTTCGCTGATCAATCTGGCGCGCATCAGCTTCCTGCGGCCGTTTGAAAATGCCAGCACGACGACGCCGCCGATAGCGGCGCTGCAGGCGGTCAACACGCTGGGCGGCTCGCAGAATCTGGTGGCAATCAACGGGAACACGATCGGGCCGACCAACCTGGTCCCGTACCGGATGTCGGAGCAGAACTATCAGGTGATGAACGATGTGATCTGGACGCGCGGCTCGCACAACGTCAAGTTTGGCGGAAGCTTCGCCGTGGTCGCCGACTACACCAACCAGAACAATACCGGTGCTTACTGGACATTCGCCAGCGTGCTTGGTTTCCTCACCGGAACGCCCACGACGCTGCAGGGCGGATTCCCCGGCAATCTGGATAACTTCCGCGATTCCGTGCAGAAGCAGTTCATGCCGTACATCAACGACGAATGGAAGTTCAGCCGCAAGCTGACAATCAACATGGGCGTGCGTTATGAGTGGCTGAGCAATCCGGGCGCGCGGCACGGGTTGCTGACCAACGTCACCAATCTGCAGACCAATACGAACTGGGTGCCGGTTCCGACGGTGATGCCGAATAACCCGACGACGAAGAATTTTGCGCCGCGGGTTGGTTTCGCATTCGATCCGTTCAGCGACCATAAGACCTCCATCCGCGGCGGCTTCGGTATCTTCTACAGCGAACTGACGGCCCATATCTGGCTGAATGCTTACTGGACGCAGGCGCCCTACATCAATGGCAGCGTTACGAATCCTTCATGGCCGGTGCCTTTCTCCGGCGGGGCGACGCCGCCGTTGCCGAACGCAGGACAGTTCGGCTTCAGCTGGGTGGACAAGACGCACACTCCGTACGCGATGCAGGAAAACCTGACCATCCAGCGCGAAGTGGCGCGGGGGACGATTTTCACGGTGTCGTACGTCGGGACCAGAGGCGTTCATCTGATCAGCCAGAAGGACTACAACTTCCCGCAGCTGATCAACGGTGTGTATGGCACGCCGCAATCGAACGGCGTGGCGTTGCCGAACGTGCGCCCGAACCCGAACTTCAATTATCTGGATCTGCGGAGCACGTATGCCAACTCGAACTACAACTCGCTGCAGTCGAGCCTGAATCACCGGTTCGCCAATCATTTCCAGCTGCAGGTGGCCTACACGTATTCGAAGTCGCTGGACACGTCGTCGGGCGACCAGGGGCCGGATAACGGCAATGGCAGCAACCAGGTGGCGATGAATCCGTTTAATATCGCGGGTGAATACGGCAGATCCAATTTCGATTTCACGCACGTGTTCCGGACCAATGCGATGTATGAACTGCCGTTCACCCGGAACGAACTGGTGAAGGGCTGGAGAGTGAGCAGTATTGTTTCGGCGCAGACCGGGCAGCCGTTTTCGATCTTCGACGGAATCGACCGGACCGGTGTGGGCGGCCCGAAGGCCATTCCGGCGCGTCCGAATCTGGTGCCCGGCGGGAATCCCGATCCGATCACCGGCAACATCAGCCAGTGGTACAACCCGTCGAATTTCGCCATCCAGCCGATCGGAACATTCGGCAACCTGGGCCGCAACACGGCGGTGGGTCCGAAGCTGGTGCTGGTGAATCTGGCGCTGCTGAAGCGTTTTGCGGTCCCGCGTATTTCGGAGAAGTTCGCGGTGGAATTCCGGGCGGAAGCAGACGATGCCCTGAACCACCCGAACTACGCGCTGCCGAACAGCAGCCTCTTCATTGCGGGCGGCGTGAACGGTACGCCGAATCCGACGGCCGGCAAGATCACGACAACGCTGGGCGGGGCCGGAATCGGCAACCGTCAGGTGCTGCTGGCGATCAAGGCCAGTTTCTAAGCGGCAACATAGTTCAAGCGCAATACAGTATTGGTCGCCCGACTCAGGCGGCCAGCCACAAAGGCGGTCCGGAGCGAACCTGCTGCGGGCCGCTTTGTTTTTCGCGCCGCCGCCGGCGGGCTTGCAAAGCTTACCCGAAAAACATTGCGCCGTCCGGAATGGCGTAATAGAGTTGAAGACTGGACAATGTTTTGTCCCGCACAGGGGCCGGTTTGCACGGATATTTCCGGCTGGCGCTCAGGTGATTTTGTAAGGAGCTCTTGATGAAGAACAACACGTCGCGAATTTTAGTTTTGACCGGATCGGCTGCCCTGCTACTCGCTGTCGGCGCCTCGTTTCAGGGATTTGCCCAGGGGCCGCCTGCAGGCAAAGAAGGAAAGGGCGGGAAGAAGGGCGGTCCGGAGCAGCCCGCGGTTGAGGTCGTGCGCCCGGCGTCCGGTCCCTGCGAGAGCGTGGTCAATGGTTCGCGGCCGGTTTCCGACGTGGTGAATCCGCAGTTCGTAACGCTGGATGGCGCGAACCTTGGCGGCGGCTACGGAGAAGGCGTGGGAGCCGGGGATATCGATGGAGACGGTTTCGTTGACGTGGTGGTCGGAATTCGCGGCAACACGGTTACGGGCGACAGCAAAGGTACGGTGCTCGTCTACAAGGGTTCGAAGGCCGGCCTTTCGACGACGCCCGCTTACACGCTGACGGGCACGCAGGCGAAGGAAGAGTTCGGCCGCACGCTGACTGTTGGCGATATCAACGGCGACGGCTTTGCGGACATCATCGTGGGCGCGCACGGCTTCGACGGCGGGAAGGGATTCCATCAGGGCAAGTTCTACGTGTTTCTCGGCGGACCGAAAGGGCCGGCTGCCACAGCGACGCAGGTATTTATCGGCGAGCACCAGAACGATGAGTTCGGCCGCTCGTTCAATGTTGCGGACGTGGACGGCGACGGGATCAACGATCTGTTGGTTGGCGCTTCGGGCTACAACGGCAACCTGGCGTATCAGGGCAAGGCGTACGTTTATAAGGGCACGAAAACGGGCCTGGCGACGGAGCCGATCTTCACCGCGGTGGGCGAGCACCCGAACGACGAATTCGGTTTCGCCATGGCGAGCGCGGACGTCAATAAGGACGGGATTCCCGACCTCATCATCGGTGCGGGCGGTCTGACGAAGGGCGGTTCGGCGTCGACGGTGCCGGGCGCGATCTATCTGTACCTCGGCAGCAAGAGCGGATTTTCTGCCACGCCGACGGTGAAGATCTCCGGCCAGGCGAACGGCGATCACTTCGGTGAAGCGCTGGCGGCGGTGGGCGACGTGAACGGCGACGGATATGCGGATGTTGCGATCGGCGCGCATGACTATTCGTGCGGCAGCGGTTCGGCGGGCAAGATCTATGTGTATCTGGGCGGCCCCAACGGGCTGTCGGCGGACCGGGTGTGGACTGCGATCGGCAAGTCGGCGGGCGTGACCGGGGGCGTCAGCGGTCTGGGCCGCTCTATGGCTCCGGCGGGCGACCTGAACGGCGACGGCTACGCCGACTTCCTCGCGGCTGCGCCGGCGGGTACGAAAGATACGGGAGCGGGGGTGTACGTGTTCCTGGGCGGTCCGAAGGGCTTCACCGGCAATCCGGCGGTGCTGGCGGCAGACGGGCCGAGCGGCAATATGGGCCTGGGCTTGTTCCTTGCCGGCTCGGTGAAGGGTGACGGCTCGCAGACGATCATTGCGGGCGCGCCCGGGCTCGGGGAAAAGAAAGAGGGGCAGGTTCGCGTGTACTACGGAATCCCCCACGCGAAGGCCCCGGCGAAGAAGTAGAGCAGCGTTTGCGAGCGCCTGGGGCGGCGGCTGGATGCAGTCGCCCCGGGCTTCGTAATACTCATGGAATCCTAACACTTCGGTTTTCTCGTAGTGGTATATTCGCATTGTTCAGCGGCCCCGTATTTTTTCTAGGATGGTCTGAGGCTTCGGGGCGGCGAAGACTGTGACGCCGCAATTCCGGCGGTGACGTAAATTTCTGACGAAGTACCACAAGGGATCAAAAAATATGAAAAAGAAGTTCTTCACAAAGGCGACCGTGCTGCGCGCGGCGGCGGGAACGTCGCTGCTGGCGCTGCTGTTCGTCTCTTCCGCGCAGAAGAGCGGTGCGCACACCGCATACTTCAGCTGGCGCCAGGATGCGGATTACTACTACATCGACGCCAACGGCATGGGCACCCACAAGATGATGGTGGGCATCACGGCATGGCAGCAGCAGGTGCCGATCCCGCAGCCGTTCACGGGCGACAACGCGTTCCGTATTCCGAAACATCCGATCCCGGCCGAGCACCCGGTCAACGTGCGTACTGCTCTGTACAGCGGCGCCATCGCGGTGGCGGTCAACGGCGTGCCGATTTTCAACGTGATCAAGAACGACGGCAAGACGGACACTTTTGTCGCCGGCGAACTGGATGACTTTGGCGGGCATTGCGGCCGCTCGGATGATTATCACTACCACATGCCGCCGTCGTTCCTGATCGATACGGTGGGCAAGGAAAATCCGGTGGCTTACGGTCTGGACGGTTATCCGATCTATGGCTATACGGAACCGGATGGTTCGGCGGTCACGGGTCTGGACGATCTGAACGGTCACGAAAAGGGCGGTTCGTATCACTACCACTCGACCAAGACGTTCCCGTATCTGAACGGCGGCGAGCATGGAATCGTGAAGGTGCAGAAAGACGCGATCGTTCCCCAGCCTTTCACCAGCGGGATTCGCCACTGGCTGATGCCGCTGCGGGGCGCCAAGATTGTTGGTTTCACGTGGCCCGGTCCGAACAAGTACTCGCTCGACTACGCCATCGGCGCCAAGCACGGCTACGTGAACTACGAGCAGAACATGGACGGCAGCTGGACCTTCAACTTCATCGATGTGGATGGCAAGAAGACCAGCGAGACTTACACGCAGGCCAAGATGCGCCTGTCCGGCTACCTCAATGCCAACAACGGCGGCAATGTGAAGGTTGCGGCCGGTCAGGACGTGCTGTTTGCGTGGGGCAACACGATGGCGAAGACGGCCTCGACGTCGGTGCAGGTTTATAAGAGCACCAACAACGAGAAGCCGGATAACCCGGTTGCCAACGACGGCTGCGGCATCACCAGCGGTCCGTATGCGGCGATCAGCGGCAAGTTCGGCGCGGCGCACATCCCGGCCAAGGCCTGCCAGGCTGGCTACACCTACAAGTACACGATCACGCTCAGCGACGGTGAGAAGACCGTTTCCGACGATGCGATCGTGACCGTTACGAAGTAAGTCACAGCAACGGCGTGCCCCGGTTCCGTCCGGGGCACATTCGTTCGAATCATCAGACTGCGCCGGTTATCCGGCGCAGTTTTTTTGTGCGCGACGATAGAGCAGACTGCACCATATCATGGAACATATGGAACCCGTTTACTTTTGCGATTCAATCCGGACCCCTGTCGGTCGTTATGGAGGCGTCCTTTCCGCCGTGCGCACGGACGATCTGGCGGCGGTGCCGATCAAGGCTCTGATGGATCGCAATCCGCAGGTGGACTGGTCGCAACTGGACGACGTGTTCTTTGGCTGCGTGAACCAGGCGGGCGAAGACAGCCGCAATGTGGCGCGGCAGGCATTGCTGCTCGCGGGACTGCCGCAGGAGACTCCCGGCGTGACCGTGAACCGGTTGTGCGGTTCGAGTCTGGATGCGGCGACGCAGGCGGCACGTGCGATTGCTTCGGGTGAGATTTCGCTGGCAATCGCGGGCGGGGTCGAAAGTATGTCGCGCGCGCCGTGGGTTATCAGCAAGGCGGAGACGGCGTTTTCGCGCAGCCTGAAGATGGAAGATTCGACCATCGGATGGCGTTTTATCAATCCGAAAATGCATGCCATGTACGGCACCGATTCGATGCCGGAAACGGCGGAAAACGTAGCGGCCGAATACGGGGTTTCGCGGGCGGATCAGGATCTGTTCGCGCTGCGCAGCCAGCAGCGCGCCTCGGCGGCGATTGCCGACGGCCGCATGGCGGAAGAGATTGTTGCCGTGCCTGTGCCGCAGAAGAAGGGTGCGCCGGCGATGGTGTCGCGCGACGAGCATCCGCGCGCCGATACGACGCTCGAAGCTCTGGCCGCGCTGAAACCGATTGTGGGCCCGAAGGGTACGGTGACCGCGGGCAACGCGGCCGGCGTCAACGACGGGGCGTGTGCGCTGATCCTCGCATCGGAATCGGCTGTGAAGAAGCACGACCTGAAGCCGCGCGCGCGGTTCGTGACGGCCGCTGTGGCGGGCGTTGCTCCGCGAGTGATGGGAATCGGACCGGTGCCGGCGACGCGCAAGGCGCTGGCGAAGGCGGGGCTGACGATCGGCCAGATGGACATCATCGAACTGAATGAAGCATTCGCGGCGCAGGGACTCGCGGCGACGCGTGAACTCGGCGTGGCCGATGACGCGGCGCATGTGAACGCGCAGGGCGGGGCGATTGCGCTCGGCCACCCGCTCGGTATGAGCGGCGCGCGGCTCATCAGCACGGCAACCTATCAGCTGCAGCGGACGGGCGGTCGCTACGGGCTCTGCACGATGTGCATCGGCGTGGGGCAGGGAATCGCGATGATCATCGAGCGCGTCTAGCGCGGTACGGGGCGATTTCGTGAAAGAACTTCGTACGCAGGTCGGGATCGTGGGCGCCGGACCGGCCGGCCTGCTGCTCAGTCAGTTGCTCCATCTGGCGGGCATCGATTCGGTGATCGTGGAGAACCGCAGCAGGGAGTACGTGATCGAGCGCGTGCGCGCGGGGATTCTGGAGCAGGGCACGGTGGATCTGATCCGTGAGATCGGCGCGGGAGAACGGCTGATGCGGGAGGGACTGCCGCACGAGGGGATCCACATCCGCTTCGACGGCATGCGGCATCGGATCGATCTGGCGGCGCTCACGGGAGGCCGCCACATCACGGTGTACGGGCAAAATGAGCTGGTGCGCGATCTGATCGGGGTGCGCGAGGCGACGGGGCGTCCGCTGTTCTTTGAGGCGAGCGATGTGTCGGTGCATGACTTCGATTCCGCGCGGCCTTCGATCCGCTTTCAGGCGGAGGGCGAGGAGCAGCGGATTGCGTGCGACTTCATTGCCGGGTGCGATGGGTTTCATGGCGTGTGCCGGCAGTCGATCCCTCCCGCGGACCTGCGAATTTACGAACGCGACTTTCCCTACGCGTGGCTCGGCATTCTGGCGCAGGCGGCGCCATCGTGCGACGAGCTTGTGTACAGCCGTCACGAACGGGGCTTCGCGCTGTTCAGCATGCGCTCGCCTTCGGTGACGCGGCTGTTCCTGCAATGCGCGCCGGACGAGGATGTGGATCAGTGGTCTGACGATCGGATTTGGGAGGAACTCTGTACGCGGCTCGGCACAACGGACGGGTGGCGGCCGAACCGCGGGCCGATCCTGCTGAAAGGCGTCACCGGAATGCGCAGCTTCGTGGCGGAGCCGATGCGTCATGGCCGGATGTTTCTTGCCGGCGATGCGGCGCACATTATGCCGCCGACGGGCGCGAAGGGGCTGAATCTGGCGGCGTCGGATGTGCGCAATCTGGCGGCGGCGCTGGCGGGTTACTACCGGAGCGGCGGCGAGACGCTGCTCGACGAGTACTCGGGCAAATGTCTAAGTCGAATCTGGAAGGCGCAGCGGTTTTCGCTGTGGATGACGGCGATGCTCCACAATGCGCCTGGCAGCGATGCGTATGAGGGGCGCCGGCAGACGGCGGAGCTGGAATATCTGATGGGATCGAAGGCTGCGATGACCAGCCTTGCGGAAAATTACGTCGGCCTGCCGATGGACTGAAGCCGCGCCTTTCGGGGCGCGGCCCCGCGTTTCAGCAGCCCTTGAATTCGGGCTTTCGCTTTTCGAGAAATGCCTTGATGCCTTCGCTCTTGTCCTGCGACGAGAAGGTAATCTGAAACGCTTTGCGCTCCAGTTGCAGGCCCGCGTCGAGGCTGTTGTTCATGCTGGCGAGCGCGAGTTCCTTGATCTGCCGCAGGCCGATGGGCGGCAGCGCGGCGAGCGCAACGGCCATCTTCAGGGCTTCGGAGGCAACTTCGGAATCCGGCACGACCTTGCTCACGAGCCCCGCAGCGAGCGCTTCCGCGGCTGAAATGAAGTCGCCGAGAAGCAGCATCTGCATGGCCTTGTACTTGCCGACGGCGCGCGTGAGCCGCTGCGTGGCACCGGCGCCGGGGATCAGGCCGACCTTCACTTCCGGCTGACCGAAGCGGGCGCCTTCGCCGGCGACAATGATGTCGGTCTGCATGGCCAGTTCACAGCCGCCGCCCAGGGCAAAGCCGTTGACGGCGGAGATGACGGGCTTCGGACAGTCGGCGATGGCGCGCCAGAGATTGGACGCATCGCGCTGGAAGATCTCGATGGTGGTGGCGTCGGCGTATTCGCGCAGGTCCGCGCCGGCGCAGAACACGGCATCGCTCCCGGTCAGGATGATGGCGCGAACCGAGTCGTCCGCCGAAAGTTCCGAGAAGATGCGCGCCAGTTCCTTCCGGACCACCAGGTTCAGAGCGTTGCGAACCCTGGGCCGGTTGAAGCGAACGAGCGCGACACCTTCCGCCGGATGTTCGAGAAGAACCGGTTGTTCGGCGATTTGTTCTGGCGATTGCGGCGATGACATTTAACGGCCCTCGAAGTTCGGCTTGCGCTTTTCGAACATCGCAGCGAGAGCTTCTTCGTGGTCGCGCGTGCCGTGGGCGAGCGACTGGTAGGTCGCGGCCTGCTCGAGCGCGCCATCGAGGCTCATGATGCTGGAATCGCGCAGCAGACGCTTGGTCCAGCGGGTCACCTGCGGCGGATTGGCGGCAATCCGCTCGGCGAGCGCCGTTGCGGCAGTCATCAGTTCGGCGGCGGGAACGACGCGCGAAACGAGGCCGTATTCGAGCGCCGTCTTCGCATCGATAGAGTCGCCCGTGAGCGCCATTTCAGCGGCGCGGGTCCAGCCGATGACGCGCGGGAGGAACCACGAACCGCCGTCGCCGGCGACGATGCCGACCTTAATAAAGCTTTCGGCAAACACCGCGGTTTCCGACGCCACGCGCAGATCGCACATGCAGGCCAGATCGAAGCCGGCGCCGATGGCCGGGCCGTTGACTGCCGCGATGATGGGCGCTTCCAGCCGGTAGATGGCCCGCGGAATGCGCTGAATACCGTTGCGATAGTTCGACGCCAGCTCGGTGCCGGTGCCGCCGAACATGCCCTTCTTATCGCGCATGTCCCGCACGTTGCCGCCGGAGCAGAACGCCGTGCCGGCACCCGTGAGGATGACGGCACGGATGTTCAGATCCGCATTGATGGTGTCGACGGCGCGCTCGATGCCGCCGAACATATCTTCTCCGGTGAGCGCGTTGCGCGTTTCCGGATCGTTCAGCGTCAGGACGGCGATGTGGCCGCGTTTTTCAAAAAGCAGAACGTCAGCCATGGTTAGAGGCCCAGCACCCGCTCGGCGTTGCCGTGGAAGATGGCTTCCATGACTTCATCCTTGTAGCCGAGTTCGCCCCACTCCTTGAAGATGCGTTCATAGGGAAGGCTCGGATAGTCGCTGCCGAACATGATTTTGTCTTTCAGGCGGCTGCGTGCGTCGACCTTGAGCTGCGCCGGGAAGTACTTGGGCGCCCAGCCGGACAGTTCCCAGTAGACGTTGCCCTTGTGGAGGGCGACGGCGGTCATTTCATCCACCCACGGCCAGCCGGGGTGCGCAGCGATGATGGTGAGGTTGGGGAAGTCGGCCGCGAGTTCGTCGAGAGCCGAGGGGTGAGCGTGGCGGATCTTGGCGCCCATGCCGCCCGGCATGCCGGCGCCCATGCCGGTGGTGCCGACGTCGATCATCACCGGCGCCTTGAGCGCGTTGATGGTTTCGAACAGCGGATAGAGCCGGCGGTCGTTGACCGCGAAGTGACCCATGATCGGGTGGAAGTGGAAGCCGAGCATGCCGAGGTCTTCGATGGCGTGCTTCGCTTCACGGATGGCCATCTCGCCCTTGAAGGGGTCGACGGCAGCCCACGACTGGATGATGCGCTTCGGATGCCGCTTCTGCATTGCCGCAACAAAGTCGTTGGAGCACGGCGGCGTGCAGACGGTGGTCTCGAGATCGAGAGCGACGAGCACGGCTTCGACGCCGGCTTTAGTGAACTCTTCGACGACTTCTTCTTCCTTCTTACCGGACCAGGTGCGGTTCCAGTATTTGGCCAGGGCGTCGACGTAGGGCTGCTGGCAGGCGATCCACTCGGCGGTGTTCGGGTAACAATGCAGGTCGATGATTCTCACGCGTTCCTCTTTTCGGGCTGGGCGGAGAACATCTCGACCAGCGCTTTTTTCGATACTTTGCCGATCGGCGACAGGGGAAATTCCTGCATGATTTCGAACCGCTCGGGCACCTTGTATTTTGCAATTTCCTTGCTCAGCAGGAAGGCCTTGAGCTCGTCGAACGTGAGCGTCTTGCCTTCATGCAGAATCACGCAGCCGCACATGCGCTCGCCCATGGCGGGGTCGGGCAGCGGGATGCAGGCGACGTTGCGCACGGAAGGATGGGAAAGGATGAGATTTTCCACTTCCTCGGCGCTGATCTTTTCGCCGCCGCGGTTGATGAGGTCCTTCTTGCGGCCTTCCACGATGTAGGCGCCGGAGGGATGCTGGCGCATCAGGTCGCCGGAACGGTAGAAGCCGTCCGGGGTGAAGGTGCGCTTGTTGTAATCCGGCACGCCGTAGTAGCCGCGCAGTGTGTACGGTCCGCGGCAGGCCATTTCGCCGACCTGGCCGAACGGGACTTCGTTGCCGTCGTCATCGATAATTTTGACTTCATCATCGGGGCAGACGGGGCGGCCGACGGTGCCCATCTTCACGTCTTCGGGATCGTCGAGCCGCACGAAGGTGAGCAGGCCTTCGGCCATACCGAAGTTTTCCTGAATGAAGGCGTTGGGCAGGAGCCGTTTGGTGAGTGCCCGCGTTTCGGGCTGCAGGCACTGGCCGCCGCTCTGGATGATGCGGAGCGAGCTCAGATCGTAGTTGCCGACGGCGGGATCGTTCAGCACGCGAATCAGCAGCGAGGGCACCACTTTGAGGTGCGTCACTTTGTTCTTCGCGATTTCCCGGCACATATCTTCCGGTTTGGTGCTGGAGCTGATGACGACGCGCGCACCGTGGAACATGAAGCCCTGAATGCCGGGGCAGGCGAGCGGCAGGTTGTGCGCGATGGGCAGAACGAGCAGCAGCGCCGAATCGCCGTCGATGCCGCAAACGCTGGCGGCGACCTTGGAGTTGTAGGCGTAGTCGTTGTGCGTCCGCGGGATGAGCTTCGGGATGCCGGTGGTTCCGCCCGAGAGCTGGAACACGGCGGGATCGGTGGGATCGATCTGAATTTCGGCGAGCTTCGATTCCGGCAGCGTTGCGGGTTTCGCGATCAGGTCCTTCAGGCAGGCGAAGCCTTCGCGCTGTTTATCGAGAATGATGCCGATCTTCAGATTGGGGCTTTGCTGGCGGATGCGTTCCACCATGTCGGCATGATCGAAGTCGCGCAGCGGGCCGGGAATCACGCACGTCGAGGCGCCGGAGAGCTGTACGAACTGGCTGATTTCGGCGTAGCGGTGGATGGCAAGAGCCGCGATCGGAATCGCGCTGATCTTCTGCAGCGCGAAGTACAGGATCACGAACTCAGCCACGTTGGGCAGCACCACGACCACGCGATCGAGCGGCTTGATGCCGAGTTCGAGCAGATTCAGCGCGAGGGTGGTCGACTGCTTATCGATGTCGCCGTACGTGAAGGTACGATCGCCATCGATAATGCAGTTGCGGTCGCGATACTGATTGAACACGACGGCGAACTCGTCGCGCAGCGACTTATCCTGCCAGTAACCGCGGTCCCGATACCGCTGGGCAAACTCGGGGGGAAATGGAACGACACCTTCGAGCATTTCTCAGGATTCTCCTCTTGGTGAACTGGCGCAGACTATGTGGAGGCCGCGAAGCCGCCGTCGATCACGATGATTTCGCCGGTGACGAAACGGTTGCTGGTGAGCAGATTGACCTGGACTTCGGCGACGTCTTCGGCGGTGACGCAGCGGCGCAGCGGGGTGGCCTTGGCGCGGCGGGTCATCAGGTCGTCGTACTTATCTTTCAGCATGCGCTCCATCCACTCGCCTTCCATCCAGCCGGGGGCGACGGCGTTGACGCGGATTTCCGGGCCGAGATTGAGCGCCATGAGCTTGGTGAGGCTGACGACAGCGGCCTTGCTGGTGGCGTAGGGCAGGGGTTGCGGACCGGGGCGCAGACCGACGATGCTGGCCGTGTTGCAGATGCTGCCGCCGGATGCCTTCAGCATCGGCACGGAGGCGCGAATGACCTGGAACATGCCGCGAACGTTGACGGCGAAGACGCGGTCCCATTCTTCGGCGGTCATGGCGTCGAAATCCTTCGGCCGGATGGTGGTGGTGGTGCCGGCGTTGTTGACCAGAGCGTCGAGCCGTCCGTAAACGGATTCCACGTGGGCGAGCATGGCGCGGACGCCAGCGTCGTCGCTGACATCGCAGCGGAACAGGGTCGTCTTTGCGCCCGCTTCCTCGGCGAGCCGCGCGGTTTCCTTCGCGCCGGCTTCATTGCCGCTGTAGTTGATGGCTACGTCAAAACCTGCTTTTGCCAGGGCAACTGTGGCTGCCCGGCCGATACCCGAGGAAGCTCCGGTGATGAGCGCGACTTTTTTGGTTTGCGACATGGTCTCTCCAGGAAAAAATGAACATGTCCATATTCTGATCTTTAGCTTGCTTTGTCAAGCCCCAAAACGCATACAATGAGAAATCGCCATGGCCGGTACTCCTCAAACGCCCGATTCGGCCACTCCAGGCCTTCGGGAGCGCAATAAAGCCGAAAAGCGGCAGCGAATTCGCTCCGCGGCGCGGGAGCTGTTCGCCGAGCATGGATACGAAGAAGCGACCATGCGGCAGATTGCGCGCCGGGCCGGCGTGGCGCTCGGTACGCTCTTCCACTACGCGCAGGATAAACGCGACCTTATTTTTCTTATATTTAACGAAGAACTGGCGCTGGTGACGGAGCAGGCGCTGCAGGCTCCGCAGCCGGATCAGACGTTCCTCGATCAGCTCCTGGCCGTTTTCGCCACTCACTACTACTTCTTTGGCCGCGAACCGGTACTTTCACGGATCCTGTTGCGGGAATTGCTCTTTTATTCAGAGGGTGTGCAGGCGGGCGAGTTTCTGGGTATTCGCGGCCAGTTGATGACCGGAATTACCGAAGTGGTACGGTCGGCGCAGGCCGCCGGCTCGATCGTTCGCGATCAGGATGCGGGACTCATCGCCCGCAGCATCTTTTTCGTATTTTCCGGCCACATCCGCTGGTGGATCGCCTCGCCGGTGCCGCGTCCCTTTACGGGACTGGCTGACCTGAAGCAGATGCTGGGGCTGCAGATCACCGGTCTGCAAATCTGACCTGCCGGCGGAATAATGAACGCGTTCGATAATTAATGCGCGGGAGGTTCAGGCCGCGTCCGGCGGCTGCTGCTTTCGTCCCCCGATAATGCTGTTGGCGATAAGACTGAGCAGCGGCTGACCGTGCTGGTTGAACGCTTCGAGCCGGGTTCGCACCACGCCGCGGTCAGACTTGTTGCGCGACGGGATGCATTCGAGCGTGGTGGCCCGCAGGTGGAGCGTGTCGCCGGGCCGCAATGGATTGGGCCAGCGGATCTCGTCGATTCCGGGCGAGGAAAGGCTGGCCGGGGCGGACAGGTAACCATCCACGAACAGGCGCATCGCGAGGCTGCAGCTGTGCCAGCCGGAGGCGATCAGGCCCTTGAAGCGTCCGGCGGCGGCCTTTTCCGGGTCGACGTGCATGTCCTGCGGATCGAAGCGCCGGGCGAATTCGAGAATGTCCGCTTCGGATACCGTGACGCTCCCGAGGTCGTAGGAGAGGCCAGCCTGATAATCGCCGAAATAACGGTCTTCCCGCGGCACGGAAAACTGAGAAAAAGTCATCAGCTTTATCGTAGCGGGAGGATCGCGCGCGGCCTTTATTTCTTCGCCGGCTTTACCGTGTAAGAGGTCGCGATCTCGCCCTGCTTGTGTGCGGCTGTCTCGTCTTTCGGCAGCCAGGAGCGAATGTAGTCCACCTTGACGTTGTCCGGCGATACGGTGACGCGAAGGTGGCCGGAGTTGGGGAGCACCTCGCCGGAGCGGTAGGCGTCCTTGTTGAATGCCGTATAGCTGAAGTCGGCGGGATTGGGCGTTTCCTGGTAGATTACGCCGTCCTTTTCCTGATGGGCGTAGGCGTGATCGTGGCCCTGGAAGAAGATGGTGACGCCGTTCTTCACCATCAGCTGATGAACCGGCATGGCCCAGCCGGGACGCATTTTGTCGAACTCCCACTGGCCCTGCTTGTTCTTGCCGCCCCATTCATAAAGGTCGGCCAGTTCCACGCCGCCGCGTCCGGTGCCGAGCACGTGGTGGGTGAAGATGAACTTGTACTTCGCTTTGCTTTGCTCGAGTGTGGTCTTCAGCCACTGGTACTGTGCGTCGCCCATGCCGGAGGCCCAGCCGTCGGCCTTCTGCGCGCCTTCTTTGCGCGCGGCGTGTCCGCCGATGCCGGCATCCACCTGACCGGGTGAGTGCCAGTAGGGGTCGATGGTGACGAAGAGGGCGTCGCCCCAGGTCCAGGCGTAGTAGTCGCGGGGCAGGCCGACGAACTCCACCGGATCTTTGTCGCCGGTGTAGAAGCTGTCCGGCGCGGGCAGGGGGAAGTAGGTGGTACGCGCGATACCGGAGAGCACCGCCGCGCTGTTGGGTGTGCCGTCCAGCAGGTGGCCGGCGGCCTGTTCGTGGTTGCCGTTGACGAGGAACAGCGGGCTGGCGCTGCCGATGATGCCGAGGTAGTTGCGCTGGTTGATGTAGAGCTGCGCGATGGATTCGGTGTTGAGGTTGCCGCTGCCGAACAGGCCGTCGACGTTGAAGTCGTCGCCGAGCGTGACGTAGAAGTCGGGATGTTCGGCGCGCACGGTCTGCATGGTGCGCAGGTACAGGTCGGCATTGAACATCTGGTTGGTGCGTTCGGGATGGGAATCGCCCTGCACGCTGAAGGTGAACGTGCTGCCGGCGGGCCGCTGGGTGTGGAAGGAGTTTTCGGCTTCGGCGGTGAACTGCGCTTCGCCGGACTGGCGGTGCTGCAGGCGGTAGTAATACCGGGTGTCCGGCTTCAGCTGGCTGAGCGTCAGCTCGGCCGGTTTCGCGGCGGCGATCTTCGTTATGGCCGTCTTGCCGGTGTACCGGCCAGCCGCTTCGCCGTATTCGACGAAGGCTTCGAGGTCGGCCGGGCCAAGGACGCTGAGGGCGATGGAGCGATCTTCCGGGCGGCCCAGAATCTGCGTCAGCCTGAGTTCGGCTTTCGGCTGGGCTTTGCCTTTTTTACCGCCGTCCTGTTGAGCGGGCGATGGGCTGATCCAAAGGGCGAGCGCGAGGGCGATGGAGCCGCTGAGGGCGCCGAGTCGGAAGGGTCTGGTGTGAAGGTTGGGTTTCATAGCCGCAGCGAGCCAAGTTTAACAAGCCCGCGGGTGCGAATCTTTCGCAGGATGAAGCGTGAGGGCAGAAGCGTGCCGGGCGAAGCGAATGCGCGCGTTGCTGTGCGGGCAGCTTCCGCCATGCGGCGGTGAGGCGTGCGACGAGGCGAAGCGCGTGAAATTTCTCACTGGCGAATCGGGGGGGAGGCAAGGTAAGATACCCAATTGCGTATTCGCCGGGCGCGGGTTCGGCGGTGCGCGAGCGTGATTCAGGAAGGTGACAGCCGCCTGGAAAAGAGAATGGCGCCGGGAACCGGTGTCGCGACCGCTCCAAAGAGGACAACGAAATCAATGAGCGATAAGCAGAAGACAAAAGCAGTCCAGAACGGCGACGCAGGCGCGCCACAGGGTGAGCAACCGGGCGGCGCCGCTATCGCGATCGCGATGTTCTGCGTGCTGCTCCTTTCCTACACACTGATGGCGGGTGACAGGTACCTGTTTCCGGTGCTTGCGGCGGATATCCGGAAGGCCTTCGGATTTTCGATCAGCACCACAGGGCTGCTTTCCACCATCTTCACGCTGGGGCTGGGGCTGGGCGGACTTCCCACGGGCTATCTGCTGACGAAGTATTCGCGCAAGACGGTGCTGATGATCGGCATCGTGATGTTTTCGGCGGCCACCGGGCTGACGACGGTGGTGGATGGCTTTCTGACGATGCTGATCTGTCTGGCGCTGCAGGGCATCGGTATGTCGATGCTGGCGACTTCGATGTTCGCGCTGGCCGCCAACTACTTTTCGCGCAATCGCTCGGCGGCGATCGGATCGTGCAACTTCTGCTATGGCATTGGCGGCTTTCTGGGCCCGTTCCTCGCCGGAATTCTGCGGACCACTTACGGCACGTGGCATATGCCGATGCAGGTGTTTTCCGGATTCGGCTTCGTTATGGTCGTTGTGATCGCGGTGACGGTGCGGCCGTGGTTCAGTGAGACGATCCATGTTGCCAAGGCGCTGGCGGACAGCAGCGGCGCTGCCTCGCTGAAGAACCGCAACACGATCATCCTGACAATTCTGAGCCTGATTCACGGGCTGAGCATGTACGGGTTCCTGGGGCTGTACCCGACGTTCCTGCGCGAGGACCTGCATTACACGCCGGCGGACGCGGGCAAGGTCATCGGCTTCTTCGGCATCGGTGCGCTGGGTTCGATTCTTGGCGGCTGGCTGGGCGAGCGGATGTCGCCGAAGCTGGTGCTGAGCGGCGCGCTGGTTTCGGTGGCAATTCTCGGTTACGTCTTCTATCTGCCGGATCTCAGCATGGAGGCGCGCGAGGCGTTGACCTGCGTCTATGGCGTGACCGGCAGCTCGATTCTTTATGTGAACCTTGCCGGATATCACGTGAAGGCGCTGCGGCGCAGTCTTTCCAGCCGCGGATCGGGAATGTTCGTCACCAGCCTGTACGCGGGCGCGGCGTTCGGCGGGTATCTGCTGGGCGCGCTCAAGACGGCGAACGGGTGGCAGTTTGCCAGCCAGATCGAAATGTCGCTCCTCTGCGTTGTTGGCGCGGTGCTGGCGCTGGGACTGCGGTCGAGCGAAATGTCGGTTTAGCCGCGCGGCGGGCGGGTTTCAACAGCAGGTTCGAGGCAAAAGAAAATCCCCCCAAACGGGGGGATTTTTTATTGCTCGATTGTGCGGGTCCGGATCTGCCCGCGGGTTAGACGGCCGCCGGAGCCGGCTGCGCCTTCCTGCGCGACTTCGGCACGGACGGCGCCGCAGCCGGAGAATCCTGCATCGGGATGCTGTAACGGCGGATGCCGTCGAACGCGTACAGCGCGCCCGATACGGCCGGCGCCGTGGGCACGAGGCCGATTTCGCCCGCGCCTTTGGCTCCGTAGCCGCCGACTTCGTCCGGCACTTCGATCAGGATCGGATCGATCTGCGGCGTGTCCTTGGCCTTGACGATGCCGAGGTCGCGCAGCAGCAGCGAATCGGGAATGCCGTCGGTGCTGGTGAAGTTTTCCGACAGCGCGTAGCCGAGACCCATGTGGACGCCGCCTTCGATCTGGCCGGCGCAGGCCTTCGGGTTGAGCGCATGGCCGACGTCGTGAGCCGCCACCACCTTTTCGACCTTGCCTTCGTCGTTCAGAATCACCACCTGCGTGGCGTAGCTGAAGGTCATGTGGGTGGTGGGATTGGTCAGCGCTTCCGGAGTGCCGGGGCGCGTCGTGAAATTGCAGACGTAATCGCCTGTGTACTCGCGACCCACCAGCTTGTCGAGCGACGAAGCCTTCATATCGACAGCAAGTTTCGCCGCCGCTTCCCGCGAGGCCGCGCAGCTCAGCGTGGTGCCGCGCGAGGCCCAGGTTTCGCCGCACTTCCGGCCCAGTTCCTTGTCCCACACCACGGAGACCGCTTCGGCCGGTAAGCCCGTTTCTTCGCAAACCGTCTGCCGGATGGCCGTAAAGATGCCCTGGCCCATTTCCTGATAGCCGGTCAGCACGTCGACCTTGCCGCCTTCGCGGACGCGCACAATGGCGTGGCCGCTGTCGATGGTGCCGTTGCCGATGCCCGTGCTCTTGATGCCGCAGGCGACGCCGGCGTATTTCGCGCTCTTATAAATGTCCTTCACCGCTTCGAGCGTCTGCTGCACGCCGCAGCTGTCGCGCATGATCTGGCCCGTGCCGAAAGCGTCGCCCGGGTGCAGGATGTTGCGGATGCGGATGTCGTACAGATCCACGCCCACGCGTTCGGCGAGGATGTTCATCACGCTTTCCATGGCCCACTGGGCCTGGTTGCTGCCGAAGCCGCGCATGGCGCCGCTCACCGGGTTGTTGGTGAAGACCGCCGTGGCTTCCACATCGACGTTGGGAACCCGGTAGACGCCGCAGGCATGGCAGGCCGCGCGCAGCAGACACTTGCCGCCGGTTCCGGAGTAGCCGCCGGTATCGCCGATAATCCGCACCTGTACTGCCTGCAGATGCCCTTCGGCATCGGCCGCGACCTTGTAGTGCAGGGTCATGGGGTGGCGCTTGGGATGCAGCTGGCTCGATTGTTTTCTGGTCAGAACCACTTTCACCGGGCATTGCAGATGGAAGGCGGCGATCGCGGTCTGGGCCTGAATCGAAAGCTCTTCCTTGGCGCCGAAAGCGCCGCCGGCCGCGCCGAGCACGATTTCGACCGATTCCAGCGGGATGTCGAGAACCTTGGCGATCTGGTTCTGGTCGTAGATGGAACCCTGGCTCTGCGTGTAAACTTTGACGCCCTTGTCGGCGGGCATGGCGAGGCAGGCTTCCGGTTCGAGGAAGGCCGGCTCGATGCGCTGCGTGCTGAAGGTTTCGTCAATGATGATGGGCGCGCTGGCGAAAGCCGTGTTGACGTCGCCGCGGGCGTACGCGGTGGTTTCGAGCAGATTCGGATGCTCGTGCAGATTGCCGGCCGCATGCACCTGCGGGGCGCCAGGCTTCAGCGCCTCCAGCGGATCGGTCACCGGCGGCAGAACTTCGTAATCCACCACCACTTTTTCGGCGGCCTTGCGGGCCTGGTACATTGTGTCCGCCACAACGAGCGCAAACATATCGCTCACGCAGCAGGTGGTTTCGCCGACCGCCACGAACACCGGAAGATCCGGCATGGCGATGCCGGTGCCGCGCAGGCCCGGAACATCTTTCGCGGTGAAGATGCGCTTCACGCCAGGCATGGCGAGAGCTTCTTCCAGATGCAGCCCAAGCACCTTCGCGCGCGGATGCTGAGTGAGCACCGGAGCGCCGTGCAGCATGCCGGGGACGCGCATATCGTCGACAAACGGGCGCTGGCCGAAGGCCTGCTCCACTCCGTAATAGCGCGACGGAGAGCTGCCGACGCCGTCTCCGTTGGCGGGCCGCACGTTGGCCGGATTGCGCTGCATGCCGTACTGTTCGCCGAAGTAATTCGGCCGCCGCGGATGCTCTTCGCAGGCGCCGTTCCCGTTGCAGGTTCCGGCCTTGCGGGCGTGGTATTTTTCGCCGGCCGTCTGGATCGCGTCCATGATCCGGGCATAACCGGTGCAGCGGCACAGATGGCCGTCGAGCGCCTTGGCAATTGCGGCGCGATCGCCCGTCTTGCTCTGCTTAATCAGGCCGGCGGCGCGCATCACGATGCCGGGAATGCAGAAGCCGCACTGGACGCCTCCTTCCAGCACAAACGCTTCGCCGAGCGAGCGGCGCAGATCTTCTTCCAGACCCTCGATGGTTACGACCTGCCGGCCTTCCATCTGTTCGGGTTTCCGAAGGCAGGAAAGCGCGGGTTGCCCGTCGATTTCGACCATGCAACATCCGCACGCTCCTTCGGGAGCACATCCGTTCTTGGCGGACACAACACCGCGTTCTTCGCGGAGGACTTCGAGGAGGGTCATTCCGGGCTCGTAGGGAGTCTCGGCGGACACTCCATTGACGCTAAATCTGGTCGTGGGCATCGACTCCAGCGTAACAAAACGATTTACGGATTCCAATACGGTCCGGGCGGCGCAGCGCTCGTCCGGTTGCCGCGATCCGCCGTGTCGTTAGAGTGCGACGGTTTCCTTCGATTCACCACCGGCGGAGCGGTCATGCCATGCGACAATTCAATTGATTCGCTTGCCGACCGCGGACGCCGCGCATTCAGCCTCTGCGCCCGCTGCCCGGCCCGCTGTAAAACTACTTCTTTAAAGGATATTTCGCGATGAAAGCCTTGGTGCTGCGTGGACCTTCCACGATGACCTGTGACGACCTGCCGATTCCCGCCTCCGAGGCCGGTCAGGTTCTGGTACGCGTCACGCATTCCGGCGTCTGCGGGACCGATCTGAAGATTTTCCAGGGCACCATTCCGACGAAGTATCCGCTCATCATGGGCCACGAAATGGTGGGCGTGATTGCGGATGGTCCGAAGAAGGGCCAGCGCGTCATAATCGACCCGGTGTTTTTCTGCGGCGCCTGTTTCCACTGCCGCGCGGGTCAGCCCAATCTCTGCCCGCAGGGCGGACTGATCGGCCGCGATATGAACGGCGGCTTTGCCGAATATGCGTCGTTTCCCGCCACGCAGGCGTTCCCGCTGCCGGATTCGATCCCGGGCGAGACTGCCGCTCTGATCCAGGTTGCCACCACGTGTCTGCACGCGCAGCGGCTCACGCCGATGTTTGTGGGCGACACCGTGCTCGTCATGGGTCTCGGCATTTCCGGTCAGCTGCATTGTCAGATCGCCAAGGCCCGCGGGGCCAGCAAGGTGATCGCCATCAGCCGCAGCGCCTACAAGCGCGAACTGGCCGAACAGCTGGGCGCCGATGTCACGATCAATCCGGGGCCCGACGCGCACCAGCAGGTTCTGGACGCCACCGAAGGGCGCGGCGCCGATATCGCCATCGATTCGACCGGCGTGCTCTCGCAGCTTTCCGAAGCCATCCGCCACGTGCGCTTCGGCGGCAAGGTTGTCATGTTCGGAATTGTCAGCGCGAAGGAAGGCTCGCTGCCGTTCTACCAGCTCTACTTCAAGGAACTCACGCTGATCAACGGCCGCGCGGCCAAAGCCGAAGACTTCAGCAGCATGATCAGCCTCGTCGCCAGCGGCGCCGTGAAGCTCGATCCGCTCATCACGCACCGCATGCCGCTCGAGCAGCTGGAGCAGGCCATCGGGATGGTGGAAGACGGCGACGACCGGCGGCTCAAGATCATCCTTGACCACGCGTAGCACGGCACATATACTCTCTCTGGATGCCCGCAAGCGGCGTCTCAGGGGATCAGAGTATGAAATTCGCGCAGTCTAAAGCGGCCTGGTACCGGCTGGCCGCCGGATCGGCCTTTGCCGTTGTATTGCTCCTGGCGCTGCCCCAGCGGGGCGCGGCGCACACATCGTTTTTCCGCTGGCACACGGACGAGGATTTTCTCTACATCGAGTCCGACGGCATGCCGACGCACAAGATGATGGTCGGCATTACGGCCTGGCAGCAGCAGGTGCCGCTTCCGCAGGACTACTCCGGCGACAACTCGTTCCGCATTCCGCGCCATCCGGTGCTGGCGGATAAGCCGCTCAACGTGAAGTCGGCGCTGTTCAGCGGAGCGATTGCGATTGCCGTCAACGGCATCCCGATCTTCAATCCGATTAAGAACGACGGCAAGACCGATACCTATATTGCCGGCGAGCTCGACGATTTCGGCGGCCACTGCGGGCGGTCCGACGATTATCACTACCATCTGGCGCCGCTGTTTCTTGTCGATACGATTGGCCGCGAAAACCCCATCGCTTACGGGATGGACGGTTTCCCCATTTACGGCCTGACCAAGCC
>Ga0214192_1000098_pt1 | contig 49450 bp, 37 predicted proteins | sample TroBogEpilimnion_44_FD_153030 | JGI IMG/M metagenome (GOLD analysis project Ga0214192, IMG submission 153030) | Freshwater microbial communities from Trout Bog Lake, WI - 29JUL2008 epilimnion | ecosystem: Environmental > Aquatic > Freshwater > Lake > Epilimnion/Euphotic zone | place: Trout Bog... | reverse complement strand
ATCTGTGATGACCGCGGATATTCGAACCAGGAAGAAGAACGAGGCGATCAGCAAAGCATGGCAGGCGCTGGGCACGGCGGCGCTGGTGCGCAAGAATGTGAACGAAGCAGTGGAGGATTTCGAGAAGGGCGTGGAAGCCAATCCCGATCCGTATCTGATCATCCGCGCCGGCCGCGCGCTGATCGCGGCGAAAAAGTACGACGACGCTATTACGTATTACGACAAAGTGCTGAACTCGGCCGATGCCGACGCACAGGCGAAGCAGATCGCGACGAGCGACAAGGCCCGCGCGACGGCAGCGAAGGGACACTAGAGTCAGGCGCGTTCGGCCCGGCGCGCGAGCAACCGAACGTTGACGACCCGAATGCAGTCTAACCCCGAAGAACTGGAGCAGTCACTCGGCTATACGTTTCGCGACCGTTCGCTGCTGGTTCGCGCACTCACGCACAGTTCCAGCGCGAACGAAGCGCCGTTGGCGGCAGAAGCGGCCATCGCGCGCGCCGACAACGAACGGCTGGAATTCCTTGGCGATTCGGTGCTTGGCTGGATCGTTTGCCACTGGATCTTCCATCGGTTTACCGATTTCACCGAAGGCCAGCTTTCGCTGCTGAAGAATCACCTGGTGAGCGCCACGCATCTGCTGGCGGTCGCGCACCGGCTTGACCTTGGCAGGTTTCTGCAACTGGGGCGCGGCGAAGAGACGGCGGGCGGGCGCACGAAGCAGCGTCTGCTGGTGAATGCCTTTGAGGCCGTACTGGCGGCGGTCTACCTGGACGGCGGGCCGGAGGCGGCACGCGAACTGGTGGAACGGGTGGCGATTCCCGACGAAGCGGCGCTGGCGGAACTGGCGGGCACGGGACCGCCGCACGATTTTCGCGCCGAACTGGAGCGCCTCACGCGCGAACGCCGGATGCCGCGGCCGCTCTACCATCTGGTGAGCGAGACAGGGCCGGGCCACGCGCGCGTATTTCGCGTGGAAGTGCGGGTGGGCCGGGAGTTTTCGGCAGCCGCCGACGGCACATCGAAAAAGACGGCGTCGCACAATGCCGCGCATCTGGTCTGCCGCATGCTGAACGGCGAGTTGCCGGCCGGCGCAGGGGACGTCAGCGCACCGGAATCGTCGATGACTTCGACGTCTGGCCGCCAATCGTAATCGCAATGGGCAGCGTGCCCGCCGCGATATTCTGTGGGACCGTCAGGTTGATCTGGTACAGGCCCGGCAGCGTGGGGGTCAGGCCGCTGAACTGCGGCACGCCGGCGCTTTGCCCGCCGATCGTGACGACAGGCATCGTGGTGGTCCAGGACAGTGGCGAGCCCGATGCCGGATCGCCGCTGGCGGGCGGATTGCTGACGGGTCCCAGACCGTTGGCGTAAAGCGTGATCGGTTGTCCGCGACCCGCCGGGTTGGACGCGGTGATCAGGTTGCCGGAAGCATCCACGGCAATCGCCACGCCGCTGCTTTCAAACAGTGCCGGTGCGTAGTCTGAGAGCGGCACAGTCACGACGTTGCCGAAGCTGTTGTTGATGGTGACTTTCACCTGCGCCGCTTTCTGCCCGGCAAGTTCCCACGGCACCTGCGCGACCAGTTGCCCGGCACTGATGTAGGCGATGCGGGCCGGCACGCTGATGCCGGCGGACGGCACGTCGAAGCTCACCTGCGTGTAGTCGATGTTGAGCGGCAGGCGCGCGTCGGAATTCTGATCCACACCGGATCCGGCGGGCGTGAGCGAGGCGTCGGTGAGGTTGCTGCCGAAGATCGCGATGTAAGAGCCCGGCGCAATGGGCTGACGGAAGCTGGCTGCATCCACAACACCGGCGGCGGTAATCTGCGGCGTGACGCGGCTGAATTCGCTGAACTGATATGAGAGCGCGCTACGGGTGCAGGGGGAAGCAGCGCATCCGGTGACGCTGTAGGCGCCGGGCGTCGGCCCCATGGTGACCGTGGCGTAGGCGATGCCATACGCGTCGGTTACGGTGGAAACCTGCGACAAATGAACGCCGGCATCGGCAGTGAAACTTACGGGATGACCGGCCACGGGCACGCCCGAGGAATCGATCAGCATGAAGGCGACATAGGTGTCCGGGATGATCTGATTCACGGTGCCGTCGTTCCCGTCGCCGGACAGCGGGATGAGGTCATTCACCGTGCCGGTGCCGACGAGAAACATGTATGGCACGCGCGTGGTCTGCCCGCCGCCCTGCAACGTGACCGCGCCGGAGTAGACGCCGGCGGCGGGCACAGAACCGGAAAGAGTCAGAGTGAATGTCCCGGAGGCGCCGGCGGCGAGCGAGAGCGCCGGATGATCGAGGGCCAGAGTCGTGCCGGCCACTGCGACACCGCTCACCACGGCGAGCGAAAGATTCACCGTCGAAGATCCGGTATTGGTGACCTGAAACTGCTGCGATGCGGAAACGGACTTTCCGGTGAGCGCGCCGAAAGAGACGCTGGGGGGCGAGACGGTGAGGTTGTTGGCAATCGCGGCATCCGTCGCCACCTTGCCCGCACCGGTCTGCAGCACGTTCACTGCAGCGCCGGTTTCGACGGCCGCTACTTCCTGCGTCGCTGTGTTGACCAGTGCCGATTTGATCTGGGCCGGGGTGTAGCCTGGATGCGCCTGTTTCACCAAAGCTACGGCGCCGGAGGTCATCGGGGTGGAATAACTGGTGCCATCGGCAACGGTGTAGCCGTTCGGGCTGTACAGTTCGCCGAGCGGATCGAAGGACTGGGTTGCCATGTACATATTGCGTCCCGGGGCCAGCACGTCCGGCTTCATGGCGTAGGTGCCGAGCGTGGGGCCGCTCGACGAAAACGGCGCGAGCTGATTGTAAGTGGTGAGTACTTGCTCCTGGAGTGGACTCAGGGTGACCGGATGTCCGGCGTTGGCATCAATAAAGTTCTTCAGCGACGCGCCATCAGAGTTGGAAATCATGGCGGCGGGCGCATTGAAAGCGGTCAGGCCACCGGCAGGAATAGGCTGACTCTGATCCGCCATATAGAACACGACGCCGACCGCGCCGGCGGCAAGGGCGTTGCTCATCTTCAGAGAGAACAGGCAGGGTGACGAGGCGGGGCCGCGCTCGATGAGGGCGAGCTGGCCCTTCAGGGAGCCGGGCGGCAGCGCGGCGCAGGCGTAACCGTCGTTACCCAGCGTGGCGACGTCCGCCAGCGGAGCGGTAATCGCAGCGCCAGGAGCGGCTGTGGGCGCGGGGACCGCGGCGATGCTGTTTAGCGAGGCCGGAACGCCCGCGCCGGTGACCGACACAACGGAAATGAAGTCGTGCGAGTTGGTGCTGGCGCCAGAGGTGATCACGTCCGGAACATAGCCCGGTGAGCCCACGGTGTTCAGCGTCTGCGCGACGGGATTGACACCGCTCTGGCCGGCGTTGCCCGCAGCCACTACAGCGACAACGCCCTGCCGGATGGCGGCCTCAATCGCGGCGGCAATCAGATCGCAAGCAATACCCGGGGCATTCGCCACACCGCCATTGGCGCCCGTGCAGGCAGCGCCGGTATCAAAAGGCGCGGTGAAGGCGGGCTGGCCGAATGACATGGACAGGACATCCATGCCGTCACGAACGGCGTCTTCGATGGCCGCGACAATGGCGTCTGTGGTGCCTCCGGCGACGACTCCGGTGGACCCGAAAATTTTGTAGTTTCCGATATACGCTTTCGGCGCCATGCCATTGATGGTCACCGCGCCCACGGCGGTGTTGCCGGCGGCAGTGCTGGCGGTGTTGGTGCCGTGGCCCTGGCGGTCACGCGCGGAAAAATCATCCGCTTTGGAATCGACCGAAGGATTGGAAGGATCGGTGCCCGCGCCCTGCATTGCGATGTAGCTGCGGGCGACGATCACCTTGCTGTTGGTAAACGCGCAGTCGTTGTAAGTCTGGCCGGGGGGCGGCGTGTCGCATTTCGGGAAGCCCGGCGGCATGGGCAGCGTGGGGTCCTGCAGGGCGGGATGCATCTGATCCACGCCGGTATCGATGATGGCGATCCTGATGCCTTTGCCGGCGTTGGCAAAGCCACCGGAAAGCTGCCAGGCGGCAGGGCCGTTGATCAGACCGTCGGCACGATTGAGCAGCGGCTTGTAGATGCGCTGCGGCACCACGGCGAGGACGCCGGGCAGGCTCTGAATTTCGGCCACGCGATCCGGCGTGGCCGCGATAAATACGGCATTCAGCAATAGGCTCGCCGTGCCTGTCACGCGGATTTTGCGCTGCTCCAGCTGAGCGCGGAGGGTCCGCTGCGCCGTTTCGATCTGCCGCTGGTAAGCCTGCGCCGCTGTGCCCTGAATCTCGTCCCGGGAGGCGAAACGACGCGCGGGGGCTTCATCCGACAGGATGATCGCATAACGATTGGGAGCCAACTGCGCCGCGGCGGGCACCACCCACGCAAGGTGCGCCGAGGCGATGGACAGAAGGAATTTCGCGAGCCTGGAACGAACGGAAGGACGAAGCAAATTCATCTCCGGTGATTGAGCGTTAAAGTCCGCAACTGCATAGTCGCGGCGTCTGTACCTATTAACTCAAACACGGGGCGGCGGCGAAAGTCCCGGCGTCATTCGCGCAGCACGGAGAAGTCAACGGGCGCAGCCTTTCGCCGACTGGCCGATCTGATCGAACAGCCGATTGACGCCTGCCTGGTCGAGGATCAGCTGATGTGCCTGATCTGGCTCCACGCGGAACTTCACCGTGAGTCCCTTCTGTGCGAACAGTTTCGACTGCTTTTCCATGGCTTCCGGCCAGCCCTGGTCGTTGCCGCCGGCGTGCATGAAGATGCACATCTGTTTGATGGCGGCGATCTTCGCGTCCGATTCCGGCTCCAGCAGGCCCGGCATGCCCGTTATCGACCAAAAATACTTTGGATAATTCGAGGCCACGTAAAAGGCGCTGACGCCGCCATTGGAAAAGCCGGCCACGTGCATCTTCCCGCCCTCGATTTTGTAGTCGTGCGCGATCATTTCGAGAAATTGCGGGAAGATTCGTGAATTCTCTTCGAAGAAAAGATTGCCGTCGGGCGACGCCGGACTGACCACGATGTAGCCGCGCTTTTCCGCCTGCTCGCGCCAATAGCGATTCAGGCCGGTCTCGACGATGTTCATCGTCTGCGCGCCGCCGCCGAACGCGAGGATGAGCGGATACTCTTTGGTGGCATCATAGGTGTCCGGCAGGACGACTTTGTAGGCGATTTTGATTCCGCCGAAGGTGCCGGATTTATCGAGAGTTTTGGCGGGCGCAAGAGCGGCGACGGTCAGGCTCAGAAACAGCGCGACAACCAGTGTGTTTCGCATAGACAGCGATCAGTGTACCGCTGAATTCGGCGGTGCGGAGTCTTTTACCTGAAAAAGCGAAAGATGACCACGCACCTCATCGTCGAAAGCGGGCACGTTCAACACAGGCTCCAGGCGACGGGTCGGTCCGACGTCCGGAACAGATTCGTCACCCCAAACGAGTACCCATCCTGGTTGATACATTTCGAGCATCTTCGTTGTGCCGGCAGAACTCAGCCAGGTGTCCACTGAAGGCACCCCGTTATAAAGGGTCGCCTGGTTGGCTCCATGACCGATGATCAGGCGGTGACTCCCGGGATTGGCGTCAATTATCCGGCGGATCTGATCCGCAGCATCACGCATGGAAAATTCAGGATGAAAGGCGAATTCTGACACCTTCCACACATTCCATGAAAGAGAAGCGGCGATGAGCGCCGTAACAATACCGGCAGCCCGACCCGATATCTGCCGCAACTCGAAAACAAACAGAATGCTGATCATGCTTATCGGGTAAACGAACATGGTGAAGTAATGAAGCTGGCCGTCAAAGCGAAAGACAATGAATGCCAAATAGCCCAGTATCCACAACACGCAGACACCCCATAACACATTTCTCCACAAGGTGCGTATCCAGAATGAAGCTATGATCGCGACGCACGCGAGGGGCCAGAGAACCGGGTCTGCCCACGTGCCGCGATAAAGCGCACGAACAGCCTGGCGGGATGAACCCAGCCAATTGAGGTGTGGCTTGTTGGCGCTTACGTAGGTTCCAATGTCAGCAACATGATGGTTCACAACAAACACCGCGTATGCCAGCAGCAACCCGCCCGCGACGACACATATCACGGCACAGATTCGATACATCTGCTGACGGTCCTGACGAAAACGAAACCAAATCGGGTAAAGGATGGCCGGCGCGAGAAACCCGCCGGTGGTCTTGATCAATATAAGAACGGCAATCGAAACGCCCAACAGGGCCGGAGCCAACCAACTGGTCGGGCGAAGTGTGCATGCCAGCAGCAGACAGAGAAACATACACGCTTCGAGAGGCCGCTCAAGCAGAGCGAGGCGACTGAAGGCATAGGCACATGCGCTACCTGCAACAATCAGTCCGAAGCACGCTGAGGAAAATGAGCCGCTGTAGCGGCGAAATAAGGCATATCCGAGCGCTAACGAAATGATTGAGAAAACAACCTCAGTCGCACGCGCGGCGATAACGCTTTCACCCGTGATATGAAACACTACGCCCACAAGCGCAGGCCACACCGGCACGACAAAATATGGTGCGAAGTCCCCGGGGACGTACCAGTGCCCGAGGAGGACAGAGTTCATTGCGGCGTTGAGGTACCACCCTTCGTCAGAGTATTTTGCGTGGTCGGCAATCCAGAAACTGTGGTTCGGAAAATCTGCATCCAGGTGCCAAAAACGCAGCAGCAGAATTGCCGCAAAAACAGCAATGAGAATTGAGCCCGGAAGATGTTTAAAAGTTGTCTCTGCTTTGTTTATTGACATTTGAAGGACCCACTTTGTCTCGCCTGTCCGGAGCTTTCCGCGAAATGCGTCCGGGTCTGTTGCGCTTTCGCGCTATAGACTCCGCTTCATTCGGCATCCCTTCGGTCACGTCAAGCAACCTCATCAACAGCGTCGCCGGTATTCAGTTTCGATCGGGGCGCTCGCCCCGTTCACAACCATTCTCAAAACTTTCCGCGCAGATACCAATCCATAACGCGCGGCGCAAAAAAATCGAGAGAGGTAAAAATGAAACCAATCCGAGGAACGAATACCGTTCGCTTCCCGCGCTCCAGTCCGCGGATTACGGCGCTCGCAACCTGATCCGCACTCACCACGCGGCGGATATCCTCAACGCGGCCCGGAGGCGCTCCCGCAAGCACATGATCGCGAAACCTGGTATCGACAATTCCCGGACAAACCTTCATAACGCGAATCCCCGTACCCAACAATTCCCGATGCAAGGCGTCGTCAATACAATGGACGGCCCATTTGGTAGCACAATACATGACAGCCCATGGCAGCGCCACCTTACCGGCGATCGATCCGATATTGACAATAGCGCCGCTTCTCTGCGAGCGCATGTGCGGCACCACAAGCTGCGTCAACGCCAATGCCGAAAAGAAGTTCACATCAAACACTCGCCGGGAAATTTCAATCTCAACCTCGGTCGGATATCCAAACTGGCCAACGCCGGCATTGTTAATTAGCACGTCGATGCGCCCGAAGCGGTCGATTGCCCTCTCTACGACCTTGGCTCTGGTCTGCGCTGAAGTAATGTCCCCTGGAATGTTAAGTCGGGAATCGGACTCCTCATCCTGAAAGTTTTCGTTCGGGAGCCCTGTCAATACGAGCTTAGCTCCGCGCTGGCCAATCAGTTTTGCGCAACTTGCACCGATGCCGTCGGAAGCGCCCGTAATGACGACCACCTTTCCCGACCACTCCCTCGCAGAATTCTGATTAGGTTGCATTATTGAAACACCCTTTGATCCCGTCCCTTTTCCTTGCCGCGACACGCGCAAATCTCCGCCAGTCAGTCCCATTCCACAAGAGGCGTTCAGGAGTTCGAGGGAGACAGAGGGGCAACCGGCATCCAGAGGGTCGATTTAAATCCAGACCGGTTGTATTCATGGCGTTTGCAGTGGAAGCGTCTAGTCTAGCAAGGAGGAGGATGTCGCATTCGTAAATGTCTGGCGGGCGCGAGAGCCGTGACGGTCAGGCACAGAAAGAGCGCGAGAGTCAGGCGGTTTCGCATAATCAGCGCTGAGAATACCGTTAAAATCGCTTCAGAAAACTACGCAGCGACCCAGTAAGTGACTACGATAAAAGGCATGGGTCAATCCTCAATGCTACGTTGCACATTACTTTTCTCGCTCTCCCTCGTTGCGTGGGCGCAGGCTCCGAAAGCCGAACCGGATGTCGTGATATTCACCGATGGTGAGCGGCTCTCGGGCCATCTGATCGGCGCCAATTCAGCGAACTTCACCTTTCAAAGCGACATGCTCGGCAGCATCACCGCCGACTGGAGCAAGGTCAAGGAACTTCATTCATCGAAAACCTTTGCCGTGATTCCCAAAGGCGTGGAATTCAAGCGCAACGCCGACGTCAGCGCCGTTCCCGAAGGCACGGTCGCGGTGGCCGATCAAAAGATCACCGTGACGCCTGCCGCCGGTGCGCCAAAGACCGTTGCCGTGGCGGATGCCACCAACGTCGTCGAAGACGGCGCGTTCAAAAACGCCCTCATGCACAACCCCGGCTTCTTCCACGATTGGGCCGGAGGAGTCGGCGCAGGCGCCTCGCTCGCCAACTCGACGCAAACCGCCGAGAGTTTCAACGCCGCGATCAACCTGGTTCGCGTGTCGCCGCTCGAAAGCTGGCTGCGCCGGCGCAACCGCACCGCCTTCACTTTCAGCACCGGCTTCGGCGAGATCAAATCGCCCGGCACCGCCACGGTGAAAACGTCGATTTACCACGCCGGACTGGAGCGCGACGAATACTTTTCGTCCGCGTTCTATGGCTTCGGGCAGACGCTCTACGATCACAACTTCTCGCAGGGCCTGAAGCTGCAGCAGACGTACGGCGGGGGTATCGGCTACAGCGCCATCCACAAAGCGGCCGCAAGTCTCGACCTCAAAGTTGGCGGCGCTTACATTCGCCAGGACTTCAGCATCAGCGCGAACAACAGAAGCCTCAGCGCAATCACATTTGAAGAAGACTACCGGCGGAACCTCATGCGCAACATGCTCTTCACCCAGCAGCTGATTGTAAATCCGTCGCTGAACGACACCAAAGCGTTCACCGCGTCGTTCAATTCACAGCTGGCTGCGCCGATTTCGAAGAAGCTCAACGTCTCACTGGGCTTCATTGACGGCTATCTGAACAACCCGTCGGGAATCGGAGCGAAGAAGAATTCCACGCAGTTGAATCTGTCGCTGAATTACCTGATTCGATAGCCGGAAGGAGAAGAGACGTGGCGGGGTGAAGGCAGCCGGTTAACCGTCGGCCTTTCGCCCCGCCCGAATCAACTGGTCGATGCTGACCAGTTCGGTCGGGTAGTTGCCCGTGTAACAGGCGTAACAGTATTCGCCGCGTTGATCCTGAACCGCATCGCTCAGTGCAGCGAGCGAGAGAAACGCCAGCGAATCGGCTTCGATGAAGCGGCGGATGTCGTCGATCGTGCTGTTCGCCGCGATGAGCTCGTTCCGGTTCGGCGTATCGACGCCATAGAAGCAGGGTGAAATCGTAGGCGGGCAGGAAATCCGCACGTGGACTTCACGGGCCCCGGCGTTGCGCACCATGCGCACGATCTTGCGGCTCGTGGTGCCGCGCACGATCGAGTCGTCTACCAGCACAACGCTCTTACCTTCGAGCAGACTGCGCACCGGATTCAGCTTCAGCTTCACACCGAAATCGCGGATAGCCTGCGACGGTTCAATGAAGGTGCGGCCCACGTAATGATTGCGGATCAGCGCCTGCCGGTAAGGCAGCCCCGATTCACCGGAATAGCCCAGCGCCGCCGCGTTGCCCGAATCGGGCACAGGCACCACGATATCGGCGGGAGCGGGAGACTGAATGGCCAGCGAGCGGCCCATATTCTCGCGCGAAGTCTGCACGGGACGTCCAAACACGATGGAATCCGGCCGCGAAAAATAGACGTGTTCGAACACGCACTGCGAACGCCGCCGTTCGGGAGAAAATCGCTCGCGGGAGACGCCTTCCGGCCCCACGATCACCATCTCGCCGGGTTGCACGTCGTTCAGATAAACCGCGTTGATGAGATCGAACGCGCACGTTTCCGAAGCGAATACATACGCCGGCGTGCCGCCGGAATATTCGAGCTGCCCCATTGCCAGCGGACGGAATCCCTGCGGATCGCGCGCCACAATGAGCCGGTCTTCGGCCAAAAACACCAGTGAAAACGCGCCTTCCAGCTGCAGAAGCGCATCGCGCAGAGCGCCGGCCAGCGTCTTTTCGCGCGAGTGCGCCACCAGATGCAGGATGACTTCGGTATCGCTGGACGCCTGAAAAATTGCACCGCGCGCTTCGAGGTCGGCCCGCAGTTCGGATGCGTTCGTGATATTGCCGTTGTGCGCTACCGCAATGCGGCCCTTGCTGCAATGAACGGAAAACGGCTGCGCGTTGCGCTCCACAGTGTCGCCCGCCGTGGAATAGCGTGTATGGCCGATCGCCATCGATCCCGGCATCTCACGCAGCACGGAGTCCGTAAAAATTTCCGCCACGTGCCCCATGGCTTTGGTGGTCTGGATGGCCTTGCCGTCGCTGACGGAAATACCAGCGCTCTCCTGACCGCGGTGCTGCAGGGCGTAGAGGGAAAGATAAGCGAGCGTTGCCGCTTCCGGGTGGCCGTATATGGCCGCCACGCCGCACTCTTCGTGCAACTTGTCGGAAAAGGGATCGGACCACTGCGGATCCGTCGACTCGGGTGCGGAGTGGTTATTGAGCATGGGGGGGCTGAAAAAGTCGGGGGAGGCTGTTTTCAAACTGCTGCCTGAGTTCAGACGTCGCAAGGTCGATCCGCATTTCGCTCTCGTCTCCGATCTGTAACCGCTCTGTTATTGTAACGCCGATCGTGAGACATTCCACATCGTGCCGCAAGGCGATTTCCTCAATCTGCGCTGCGTCCCAGGTGGAAATCAAAATGCGCGACGGGGCTTCGCCGAACAAGGTGAATTCCACTCGCTCGGCGGGCGTGATCGTCACTCGCGCGCCGATCTCATTCGTGCATGATTCGCTGAGCGCGACAGCCAGTCCGCCATCGCTCAAATCGTGCGCCGACTGCGCCAGACCGCGTTCGGCCACTTCGCGCATCGCCTCGTGCACACGCTTCTCATACGCCATGTCGAGGTGCGGCGGCAGCCCCCAGAGCTCATTCAGAACAACCTTGGCGTACTGAGTGGCGCCGAAGCGCAGCGAGTGGGTACTGCCCAGGCCGCCCAGCAGCACGAGCGTCAAATCCGTATGCGGGAAGCGCACCGGCGCGGGCACGGCCGTCTTCATCACGCCGATGATGCCGAGCACAGGCGTCGGATAGATTCCCTCGCCCAGAGTCTCGTTGTACAGGCTGACGTTGCCGCCCGTGATCGGAGTTTCAAAGTGGGCGCAGGCCTCCGCGATCCCTTCCACGGCTTCCACCAACTGCGCCATGATCTCAGGCCGCTCGGGATTGCCGAAATTCAGATTGTTCGTCGCCGCCACGGGCAGAGCGCCGGTGGTCGCAAGATTGCGGCAGCACTCGGCCACGGCCAGCTTCGCGCCTTCGCGCGGGTCGAGATAGCAATAGCGGCCGTTACCATCGAGCGACATCGCGATGGACGTATCGGTCTCTTTGACCCGCACCACTGCGGCGTCAGAACCCGGCCCCACGATGGTGTTGGTGCGCACCTGATAGTCGTACTGTTCCCAGATCCAGCGCTTGGAGCAGAGGTCGGGCGAGGCCACCAGTTTCAGCAACGCCTGATTCAAATCCTTCGGAAAGTGAATGTGCTCGGGCGGCGCGAGCGGGGCCCGGCGATGGGGTCTGACGTTGTGCGGGCGATCGTACTTCGGCGCTTCATCGGCCAGAGCGCGGTTGGGAATTTCCGCAACCACGTTGCCCAGGTGGCGGATCCGCAGCTTGCCGTCGTCGGTGACGACGCCCACCGTGGCTGCTTCGAGTCCCCACTTGCGGAACACGGCAAATATTTCTTCCTCGCGGCCCTTCGCGGCCACGATCAGCATGCGCTCCTGCGATTCCGACAGCAGCATCTCATACGCCGTCATGCCGGTTTCACGCTGCGGAACTTTATCGAGATCGAGATCGATTCCGACATTGCCACGGCTGCCCATCTCGCACGAAGACGAAGTGAGTCCGGCCGCGCCCATGTCCTGAATCGCCACAATCGCGCCCGTCTTCATCGCTTCAATACAGGCTTCGAGCAGCAGTTTTTCGAGGAACGGATCGCCCACCTGCACGTTGGGGCGCTTCTGCTTCGACTCTTCCGTAAACTCCGCGCTGGCCATCGAGGCGCCATGAATGCCGTCGCGCCCCGTGCGCGCGCCGACGTAAATTACCGGATTGCCAATGCCGCTTGCCCTGGCGAAAAAGACTTCGTCAGCCTTGCAGACGCCGAGCGCAAAGACGTTCACCAGCGGGTTCGCCGAATAACACTCTTCGAAGACACATTCACCGCCGACCGTCGGCACCCCGAAACAGTTGCCGTAGTGCGAGATGCCGGATACTACGCCCTCCAGAATGTGCTTGTTGCGGTCTGCCACCGGCGAATTCACCGGCGGGCCGAAGCGCAGCGAATCCATCACAGCAATGGGCCGGGCGCCCATGGTGAAGATGTCGCGCAGGATGCCGCCCACGCCCGTGGCCGCGCCCTGAAACGGTTCGATGTAGCTCGGGTGGTTATGCGATTCGATCTTGAACGCCACGACCCAGCCGCCGCCGATGCCGATGATGCCGGCATTTTCGCCCGGCCCCTGCACGACGTATTTGCCTTCGGTCGGAAGCTTCTTCAGATGGATGCGCGAACTTTTGTAAGAGCAGTGCTCGCTCCACATCACGCTGAAGACACCCAGTTCCGTGTAGCTCGGCTCGCGGCCGAGCAGCGAAACGATCTTGTCGTACTCGCCCTGCGTCAGCTGATGCTGCGCGATCAGCTCCGGTGTAATGGTCATTTGGTAAGCGCCGGAACGGCGGAAAGCATACTTTGGAAGATTGCGAGGCCTTCGGTGGACCCCATCAGCGAATCGCAGGCGCGCTCGGGATGCGGCATCATGCCCATCACATTACGTTCCTTATTGAGGATTCCCGCGATGTCCCGCAGCGAACCGTTCGGGTTATCGACGTAGCGGAAGGCCACGCGATCCTCGGCCTCCAGTTCGTCCAGCGTGCGTTCGTCGGCGAAATAGCGGCCTTCGCCGTGCGCCACCGGTATGTGAAGAACCTGCCCCTTGCTGAGTTTCGACGTAAACGGGGAATGCGAGGTCTCGGTGCGCAGCGCCACTTCGCGGCAAACGAACTTGAGATTTTCGTTGCGCAGCAGAGCGCCAGGCAGCAGACCCGCTTCCACAAGGATCTGGAACCCGTTGCAGACACCGAGCACGAGCCCGCCGGACGCGGCGAACTTTTTCACTGCCGCCATCACTGGCGAAAAGCGCGCGATGGCGCCGCAGCGCAGGTAGTCGCCGTAGGAGAATCCGCCGGGGAGCATCACGGCATCCACACCGCCGAGGTCGGCGGACTGGTGCCAGATAAACTCGGCGCTGCCATGCAACCCGCCATGCAGATTCCGATTGATTGCGTACCACGCGTCGTGATCGCAGTTGCTGCCTGGGAAGACGATGACGCCGACTTTCATGGGGAATTCACAGTGTACCAACCAGGCACGGCCCTCAGGCCGACCAGGAATGTCATGCGGGAAAGTCGCGCGCGCAAAGAGGGTGGGCTATACTGAATGAATTGCTGCTGCGCCCGTAGCTCAGTTGGATAGAGCGTCTGGCTACGAACCAGAAGGTCGCATGTTCGAATCATGCCGGGCGCACCATCAGACCTTCCTGTAGTTTCTCTGCAAATCACTGAATTCCCGGCATCTGCCGTGGCGCGAGTGTCTTTCCGGTGAGCCGGATCGATGCAGTCACACGCCGGTTTCTGGATGCGGTGGCGGCTAATCCGGCCCCGCCCCTCGGCGAACTGCCGGCCGCCGAGGTGCGCGCTGCCGCGGCAAAAGCGCGCGCAGCCATGGTCGAAACCTACGCGGCTCCGCCGGTAGAAGTCGAGGAATTGCTGATTCCGGACGGCCCGAACGGAGACCTGCCGGTCCGCATTATTCGCCCGCCGAACCACACCGCTCCGCTTCCCGGAATCCTCTACTTCCACGGCGGCGGCTGGGTCATCGGAGACTTCAACAGTCACGGGCGACTGGCGCGCGAACTCGCCGCGGGCGTGGAGGCAGCTGTTGTCTTCGTGGAATACTCGCGATCTCCCGAAGCGCGCTTTCCTGTTGCCAACGAAGAGGCGTACTTCGCGACTCAATACGTAGCGGAGAATGCGGCGGCGCTGGGGATCGATTCGTCGCGAATCGCCGTGGCGGGGGACAGCGCAGGCGCCAACATGGCAACCGTGGTGGCGATCCTGGCCAGCGAGCGCGCCGGACCGGCACTGTCCGGCGCCGTTCTCTTTTATCCGGTAACCGCGGCCAACTTCGAAACGGCCACATACAACGAGTTTGCCGAGGGCCACTTCCTCACGCGCGACGCCATGAAATGGTATTGGGACCAATACCTGCCGGACTCCGAAGCGCGGCTGAATCCGTATGCTTCACCGCTGCTGGCGCCGCCCGGGCAACTGCGCGCGCATCCGCCGGCATTCATCATGACCTGCGAATACGACGTCCTGCGGGAAGAGGGCGAGGCCTACGCACGAAGACTGGAAGAGGCGGGCGTACGGGTCACCTGCACGAGGTACACGGGGACAATTCACGCTTGCCTGAGTCTGGCACCGCTGGCGAACACCCCGGCGGTCAGGTCCGCCATCGCAGCGGCGGTCGGGCACCTTCGCGAATCATTTGGAAAATAGAAGGTAAGGATAGCGGCCGGCAGCGTTCCGTCCGCTTCTGAAACTGCCGCATCCCGAACGGCTTGTCTCACATTTCGTGCCGCCGCGCAATCAGGCCACGAGAGGCCTGGCGGTCACCGGAACGGAACTCATCGCCCGACAGGACTGCCGGGCGCGAGCCTTTGGCGAGGGGAGCCGGCGCGGCGCTACGCGGGAGTCCAAAGTTCGTCGATCGGGCCGTACAGATTCTCGCTCGAGAACGGCACATACTCGAATCCACGCAGGAACGGGTCGTCGCAGCGGACGGTCGTGTAGTTGATGCCAAGGGCGGAGTAGATTGTCGCCTCCACGTCCTCCGGCTTGACGTAACGCTGGCGCGACCAGCCGAAGTCTGCCGTGTCCGAACCATCCGGCGTTGTCTTGCCGATGATCTTTCCACCGGTGACGCCGCCGCCGGCAAAGACCACCGATTGCTGCGGCAGGTGATCGCGCCCCAGCGCCGGCGTCACCTGCCCGACGGTACGACCGAACTCGCCGGCCATCACCACAAGGGTGTCTTTCAGCAAGCCGCCGGCCTGCAGATCACCCAGCAATGCGCCGACGCCGTTGTCCAGTTGCGGGCACATCGTGAAAAGGTTATTTCCCTTCGGGTTCTGCGCACCATAAATGTCGATGTGCATGTCCCAGCTGCCCAGCGTAATTTCGATATAGCGCGTTCCCTGGTTGGCCGCCAGTACCTGTTTGGCGATCAGGCAGGCGTTGCCGAAGCTCGTGCTGCCATAGCGGAGGCTGTCCGCCGTCGAAAAGGTAAAGGCCTGCTGCACCACGGGGTTGTACATCAGATTGTTCGCGGCCGAATAGAATTCGTCGTAATCCTGAACCGTAGTACCCAGGGGCGAATGCACCCGCAGTGCGTCGTCAAGCTGGTGAATCCGCTGGAATTCAGTGTTATAGCGCGCCTGACCATTGGCATTGGTTGTATTGGGAATGCCGGCGGTCGACGGCACCACCAAAAACGGCGCGTACGTTGCAGGGAAATAGCCATTGTCGGCCGCCAGCGGCGAATTGAGGCCCAGGAAGCCCGGGAAGATTTGATTGGGCTGGCGCGCGGCCGCCGTTTCCAGCGCCACCACGCTGCCGATGTTGGGCGAGATATTGCCCAGTGCCGCCGATGGATTGCGCCCGATCTGCGTCCACCTCTGCGCCAGACTGTGTACGAGCGCCCAGGACTGCATGGAGCGCACGATAGACATGTTGCCGAGTTGTGCGCCCAGCTTGGGCAGAAGTCCCATGGGCCAGTTCACGCCGTTCACCGTTGTCGGCTTCATGGCGGCCGGCGTGGTGCCGTTCACCACTTTGAGATCGAAGGTATCGGTATGGCTGGGCGCGCCGGCCAGCAGAATGAAGATGACATTCTTCGCTTTATTCTGCAGTGAAATCTGCTGAGAAACCTGCTCGGTACAGGCCTGCGCTTTGTTGAGTGCGAAGTAGGAGGCGGTGACGCCGGCCCCGGCGACCTGGAAGAACTTCCGGCGGCTGATATCGGGCCGCTGCGAAAACGTCCGGTGCGGATGCGGGTATTTTTCGACGAACTTTGTGAATTTTTCCTGTCCGATCATGATGTTCCCCCGCCTCTAGTAGTTAAAGATGAAATCCACTTTGTTGTAGAGCGCCCACAGCAGATTCTGGGCCTCCTGCGTCCGGGTTGCCGAATTCGAAAGATTGCCCAGGGCCGTCGCCATTTCCTGTGTGGTGGGGTAGCGTGAGAGCACCGCAAGGAACAGATTATTCACCAGCTGGGTATTCGGAAGATTGATGTTGCTGGCCAGCAGGCTGCCCGCCGGCCCGGTGGAACTGAGGCGGGTCAGGATCAGGGAGTCGTTCATCAGATTCAGCGCCTGCAGAATCGAGCCGGACCCGCTGCGCGGCTGGCTGTCGCGATTGCCGCGCAGGAACGAGTCGAGGAAGTTATTGATGTTGCCGCTGGCTCCGTCGGGCGTGGCCAGCGGTTCGGGGAACTGCATGGCGTAGCTGATGGTCCCGTAGGTGTCCATCGTGTAGCTCGGAAGCTGACCGCTCGATACGGTAATCGCATCGTGAACCTCTTCACCCCACAAGCGGCGCACCAGCTTGCGGGCGAACAGGTTGTCCCATGAGTCGTTCCAGGTGCCGTCGTAGCGGGACGACAACTGGTACGCCTGGGAATTCACAATCTGCTTCTGCAACCACTGCAGATCGAAATTATTGGCAATGAACGCTTTTGTCAGCGCCTGCAAGAGCCGGGGATTAGAAGGCTGCAGCGTATAACCGGAACTCGCCGGCGGCGGATTGTCCGGATCGAGGCGGGCCGGATCGAACTGATCCGGCGGGTCGACCAGACCGACGCCGAAAAAGTACGCCCACATGTAGTTGACGGTGGCGCGCGCGAACTGCGGATCCGCAGTGATCATTCGGGCCAGCGCGGCACGGTAGTTTTCCCCCGTTTTGGGCTGCTCGCCGGTGAAGATATACGCGGGCGCGACTGTCGTGATGGTCCCCACCGGCTGGCGCGGCGGCCGGTTGCCGGTCGTCGTATTAAGCGCATAGTTGCCGGTGTAACCCTTGGCGCCGTCGATGATGGTCCAGTACCGCGGGACCACCGCAGTCGACGAAACCGCAGTGCTGTAAGTGTTTGTGTGCGCCAGGAAGGCCGCCATGCCCCAGGCCGCCAGCCTGGTTTGCTGGCCGCCCCACAGGCTGAGTCCCGTCAGATGGCCCGCCCCGTTGTGACAGAGCAGGCAGTTCTGGTGTGCGATCCCGAGAAAATTCCCGACGATATTCACCAGTTGCTGATCCCAGATGTCCTGCTGCGGTCCGCCCGTGACGACGCCGCCCGTCACGTAATTGATTTCGCCCGTCGTGTAGCTGTTCGCTCCCTGCGCCGTGATCAGTTCGGTAGCGATCTGGTTGTACGGTTTGTTGGCTGCCAGCGACGACTTGATGTAGTTGTAGAAGGCGAGCACGCCCGGAGCGTAGCGGTTGATCTGCGAATTGGACGAATTATTTTGCAGCAGATCGCCGTAGTACATGGTCCACTTGTCGACCCATGTGGACGACCCAATCAGCTTATTGACCAGGTTGGCGCGCTTATTCGGCGTGGCGTCGGCCACGAAGGCGAGCACGTCGGTGGGATTCGGAATGCGCCCGGTGAGATCGAGCGTCACGCGACGGATGAATTCCCAGTCCGTGGTCGGATCGGCTGGCTGTACACCAGCACTCTGCAGGGCGCTGAAGATGTACTGATCGATCAGCCCCGCTTTGCTCAGATCGATGGAGCCTCCCGTGCGCCCGCCGCCCGGAGCGGGCGGAAGCTGGGCCAGGACCTGGTTGGTCAGCGCAGTCAGCTGCGCCTGGCTTGAAACAGCTCGGGGCGCCGAACCGAATCGCCGGATCGATGCCGTCTGCCCCGTCGCCGCCTGCTGGGCGAGGGTGCCCTGTGCGTCATTGCCGAAAAACGGGCACGTGGGGTCGCTCACCGGCGACTGCGGAACCAGATCGCTCAGAGTCTGCGCACGCAGCAGCATCGCCCCGCCGCCTGCCACCGCCATGCACGCGAATGCGGCAAGAATCGGCCCGGCGGCCGCGGCGTTCCTTCGGGAAGTTCCTGACATCGTTACTTTCCTCCGTCCATGCACTCTGCTTAACACCATGTTGCAAAAATCCGCTCGGTATTTCATACAAAATATCGGCCAAAAAAACTGCTGCCCAAAGACATACAACGGCTACTGGACCGCCAAAGTGGCGGTATCGTTATACGCCTCCGGGGTTTGAATGGCCAGCGGCAGCGGGCCGCTGAGCGTCAGATTCGGAGGCACGACGAAGTTGATTTGGTAAAGCCCTGCCTCCACCGTAAGTCCCTGATACGTAACGGATGGGGAGGCAACGCCGGCCACATACACCGCCAGTTGCGTGACCGCGTTGTTGGCAGCCGTCGCCCCGGCGCCATCGTTTACCGGCGTCGTCAGCGGCCCGAGCCCGGACAAATACATCACAAGCGTCTCACCTTTGGTTGCCGGATTCGCGGCACTCACCAGCGTGCCGATGGCGTGCGTTATGGCGCCGTTACCCGTACCGGAGTTGTCCACGGTGAAGACGCCTGGCGAGGTTTTCGCCAGTGGCACGGTTACGGAAGTGGCGGTGCTTGTGCCGCTGGTCACGACGATAGTGGCACTGGAACCGGTCACGCCGTAGGGCACGATGCAGTTGATCTGTCCGGCAGAAACGAAATAGAGCGGCGCCGGTGTGCCGTTGATCGAGACGGTAACGCCGCCCAGCGACTTCGGGAAAGGCAGCGCCGCGGCCTGCGCGGTGGCCGTCGCCAGTCCGCTCCCGTATATGGTGATGAATTCCCCGGGTGAAATCGCGTCCCCGGCGGGCGCATTGCTGGCGGAGTTCACAATCCCCTGCGGATTGACGAAAACGCCGCTGCCGGAAACCGGCGGGATGGCGACAAAGAACCCGATCTCGTAGCCGGTCGGATCCTGCGGATTCCCCACGTTCGCAGTCACCAGACTGCCGCCCTGCCCGACGGCGATCTTCTTCGGTCCGAGCGATCCGGTTCCATCGGAAGCGACCGTGTAGACCGAAGCGGCAGTCACGTTAAACGCCGCGTACCCCGTTTCGTGGAGCCTCTGCGTACTGATAAACGAGGCGTCGGTCACAATCGTGGTGCTCGATCCGGCAAAACTATCGGCCGAGCCTGTGGAATCCACCCGAATGCCGCCGCCCCAGAACGACTGCCCATTGGTCAGCGAAACGGCACTGCCGGAAGCCCGAATCCCGACGAAGATATCGTGCGCACCGGCCGACCCGGCGAGAATCACGTTACCGGATTTGGAAATGTACAGCGTCCGCAGCGCCGTCGACAGCAGCGCGCCCGAACCGCCGATGCCCGCCTGGCCGGGAAAGGAGATCGACCCGCTGCCGTCGCTGTTCACACTGTAGGAGCCGCCGGAAAGGTTCTGGCTGAGTTCAGCGCCGCTGTTCACGTTTGCGGCGTGGCCAAGAAGGCTGAGAACGCTGATATTACCCTGGCCATCGAGAGTCATGGAGACGATGGAATCACGCACCTGAGATGTTGAGGCGGCGGTCAGCTCGAAATCGGTACCCGACCAGGCAGCACCGACTCCAGCGGTTGTTTGCGCGGCCGATGGTGCGGGTATTGCGACAAACAGATCGAACGTATTGCCCGATGCCTCCGTACTGGAGCCGATCAGAGCTTCCGTCCCAAAGCGCGCATTGAGACTGAACGTGCTCTTCTGCGGATTGGTGAGGCTCACGATGCCTGCGTTGCTCATCGTGTAGGTACCGCTCACGCTGTAGGAAGCCGCCGACGCCGTCCCGACGGCTTGCTGCCCGGTGAAGGAATAGTTCCCGTTGCCGTCGAACGTGATCACCCCGATAATGCTGCGGGCGTCCGTCACATTATTGGCCGTATCTGTGGTAAATTCCACATGCCGGGCGAAATACTTGCCGGTCAGTGAGCTGTTGGAAAACAGGGCCGCGGGCAACGTGGCGGCAGAGAGCAGAACCAGGCAACCAAAGCAGAGAAGCGCGCGCATTCCTCTACTCTAGCCCGAAATAAAAGAAGAAGTTGCGGAGCACCGAATGCCGGTCGCCGCGGGAAGCGCCGGGGGAATTGGCTTCGTTTTTCCGGGAGCCAGGATTTATGATTTGGTGCTTATGAGCGAGGCGCGGGGTGGGGGAAGTTGAGGGCCCAGCGAGTGCCGAACCGATCGGTCAGCGTGCCGAAGCGCGCATTCCAGTATGTATCCTGCAGCGGGAACGTGGCGTCGCCAGAGGCGGACAGTGCCACGTAAAGACGTTCGAGTTCTTCCAGCGAGTCGCAGTGCACCATCACGGAAAAGTTATTGCCGGCCTGGTAGGGCGCGCCCGGAAAGGTGTCGGCAGCCATCAGGATGGGATCGCCGGAGCGCGGACCGGATCGAACCGAGAGCGTCGCGTGCATGATGCGTTCGGGCGCGGCTGCGGCGGCCGGGGGCAGGTCGGGGACCTGCGAGTAGGGGAGAAGGAAGAGGTCGGCAGCAAAACAGTCTCGGTAAAATTCCATGGCTGCGCGGCAGTTTCCGTTGAAGGTGAGGAACGGTGTGGTGGCAGGCATCAGAGTGCTTCGGGCATTACAGCGGTTCAATGCGGCCGTCTTTGAGCAAACGGAAGCGGATGCCGCGCCATTCAACGGTGTCGCCGATCATACCAGCCGCCCAGACGGCGAGGCCGAACAGATCGCGAAGTGGCACGGCGAGAAGCTGAAGCGGCGAGCCGAAGCCGAGGGCCGACATTGCGGCGGCCGCGGCAGCGAGACGAACGGCGAGTCCGGCCAGGGCGATTCTCCAGTGGCCGAAGCAGGCGGCGAGGAGGCACCAAAAAGTGGCCTGCGTCACCAGATAGCCGAAATACCCGGCCGTTCGTGAGATGCGTATGGTGCGGGACCAGCGTACCTGGTGTTTCCAGACGTCCAGCCACGTGCCCGCGCCGAGGTTGGTCTCGACAACGGTATCGGCCATGGCGACGCGCTTACCGAGCGCAGCGATTCGGGCGCCGAGCTGATAATCGTCGGCAAGATAATCGCGGATCGCCGCGAACCCACCGATAGCAGCAAGGTCGGCGGCGCGAAAGGCCATCGTGGAGCCGAGCGCGAAGCCGGTGGAAGAAAGCAGACGGGCGACGAGGACGGATGGTGCGAACTCCGTAGCGATGCCGAGCGATTCGGCGCGCGCGGCCAGCGAAGAACCATGGCCATGATAAAGGCAGGTGACCAGACCTGTCGCCGGATCTTCCAGCAGGGAGATCACGCGGGTGAGGTAGTCGGGATCGACAAGGATGTCGCCATCGTTCACGAGCAGAATCGAGTGCGCGGCTGCGCGGGCGAGCACCTCGAGCGATCCAACCTTGGCATTCGAGGCGTCGTTCGGCGGAACGATGACGATCCGGACGGGAATCTGCGGGAATTCGCGCTGCAGGCGGGTGACATCTTCGAGGGCCGGGTCGTCCGGATCAGCAACTCCGAACAGGATTTCGAAGTTGGGATAACGCTGTGTGGCGTGTGAACGGATCGCTTCGTAAAAGCGCGCGTCGCGGCCGCGAATGGGCTTGAGGATGGAAACGGGCGGAGCGAAGGACTGCGGCGGCGTGCGGCGCCGGGTCAACCGGAAGCGAATCGCGCCAATGATGGCGAGAGTGTTGTAAGCAATCCCGCAAAAGACGATCAGAGCGGGCAGCGCAGTCGCGTCGAGCGTCATCAGGCAGGGCGCTGTGGGAACGAACGTCACTGAGATATGAAGTATACGCCGACCAGGATCAGCCCGACGCCCATCCAGCGGCGCCAATCGACTTTCTCCTTGAGGAGGAAGCGGGCGAGCAGCGTTTCCGGCACGAAAGTCGCCGCCGACATGGGGACCGCGAAACTCATCGGCGCGATCGCCACCAGCTTCATGAAGGAGAAGAAGCTCACCGCCATGGCGCAGGTCGAAACAATGACCAGCCAGTTGCGGGCGACGGCCGCGAAGGCCTGGCCGATGGCACCCGGACTGAATTCGTGCATTTCACCGTGCTGGCGCATGCCGAGCGAGAGGCAGACGTCGCCAACGGTGGTGGCGCAGATGACGGTGAAGACGAGTATCCACTTCATGACGGGGTGGTGCCCGCATCGACCGAAGACGGAGGAGTTCGTCCAACCAGGAAAACGCCTGCCGTTATGAGAAGGACGCCGAACCAGCGCTGCGTCGAGATGAATTCGCCGAGCAGAAACTTACCGGAGAGTTCGGTCAGCACGTAAGCGAATGCGGTCACCGGAAGCACGTAGCTGAGGTCGGCCCAGCTGAGCAGCGCCATGTGGGTGAGGGTCCACACGATCAGCAGCGCCACACCGAGAGCAACCCAGGGATGAAACAGCGCCCCGATCAGGGCCGCCGGCGTGGAGCCGGGGTCGCCGATCTGCTGCATTCCCTTCGTAAGCGCGGAATTACCCGCGACGTTGGTCAGAATGGTGAGGACGGTAAAGAGCCGGGTCTTGTAATGCAGTCCCGACTGATCGTTAGTCACCGGCATTGGCGCGACTGGCCGCGGCATTCGCCGACATCGCGGCGTTTTGCTCGCGCTGTTCGGCGATAAACTTGCGGCGGCGCGTGCGGAGAGCCATGTACTCGCGCGCTTCCTTCATCAGGCGCTTGCGGTCATGGGAGTTGAAGATCACCTTGCTGACCATACGCCAGACGACCTTGGGCCGGAAGTAGTATTCGCTGTAGAAGCGCTCGACCCAGTCCATCAGTTCGGCTTCGTTCAGATTTTCGTAGACAACCTTGGGAAGCTGGTTGCCGCGCTCATCGACGATGTTGCCGATCGAAATGAGATTGTTCTGCGTCGCGTAGTTGTGGAACTCGGTGCCGGGATAAGGGTGAGCAATCGAAACCTGAATGGTTTCGTTGTCGAGCCGCTTGGCGAAATCGATCGTCTTGCGGATGGATTCGCGGGTCTCGCCCGGCAGGCCGACAATGAAGTCGCCGTGGATGACGAGGCCAAGTTTCTTGCAGTTCGCCGTAAAGCGCTCGGCCATCTCGATGGTGGCGCCTTTTTTGATGTTCTTGAGGATCTGCGGATCGCCCGATTCGTAGCCCACAATCAGGAGGCGGCAACCGGCTTCCTTCATGGCCTTGAGGGTATCGAAATCCGTGGTGACGCGGGACGTGCAGGACCAGGTGAAGTTCAGCGTCTTCAGCTTGGCGCAAAGTTCGATGGTGCGTTCCTTGCGGTAGTTGAAGGTGTCGTCGTCGAAGAAGATTTCCTTCAGGCCGGGGAAGGCTTCGAGTGCATACTTCACTTCGGCGACGATGTCGTCGGTGGAGCGGAGGCGCCAGCGGTGGCCGGAGTGGGTCTGCGGCCAGAGGCAGAACGTGCACATCGCGGGGCAACCGCGGGAAGTGTAAAGCGAAAGGAACGGGTTCAGCAGGAACGGAACGTTGTAGCGCGTAATATCGAGATCGCGCTTGTAGGTCTTGGTCACCCAGGGGAGCGAATCGAGGTCTTCGATCATGGGCGCTTCCGGGTTATTGATGACCTTGCCGTCCTTGCGGTAGCTGGCGCCGGGAATTTCTTCGAGCGGAGTACCGTTGGCGTAGGCGACGATCTGGTGGTCGAATTCGCGGCGGATCACGAAGTCGATGGCCTGCGAGGCGTTCAGCGACTTTTCGGGCTCAACCGTAACGGGCGGGCCAACGAAACAGACTTTCATCTTCGGGTTCGACTGCTTCATCATGGTGGCGATTTTGCAGTCGACCTCGAAACCGGGGGTCGAAGTAAAGAGTACGAGGAGTTCGAAGTCCTTCGCCATTTCCACCGTTTGTTCGATGGAGATCTTGTGCGGGGGCGCGTCGACGACCTTGCTGTCCGGAAGCATGCCGGCCGGGTAGCACAGCCACACCGGATACCAGTAGGATTCGATCTCGCGCGAAGCGGGCCAGCGGGAACTGGCGCCTCCATCGAAGCCTTCAAAAGAAGGCGGGTTCAGGAACAGCGTTCTCATTGGTTAGATCTTATTGTAAGTCAGCCCCGAGGCCGGAATTGGTTTGAGGCCCTTCCGCCGGGTCTGGGTCGGACCTGCGAACGCTCCGAACCTGTCGCCGGAACCCGCCTGCTCACCTTTCGACGCGGAGGCAAACAGCAGCGCCCCCGTTTATGCAGAGCTCAAACATACCTTCCGGCACTTCCGGTGGAACAAAAACATTGATCTGTCGGGCGGCACCGGCCCGGGGCGGCTCCAGAAAATCGACCCGGAGTCGCTCACCGCCCAGGGAAACGGAGGTATTTACCTGATCTGCGTTGTCCGCCAGCCCGGCGGCCCAGATCGCCAAAACGTTGCCGCGGCTGAGCCGAAGCAGACCGGGCTCCCAGGTGGTTCCGTCGCTGACGCCTTCTATTGCCGCCGGGGCAGTGGCGGGAGGGAGATCAACGGCAACCCTGACAGCGCCGGATTCGGCGGAATCCCCAATCCGCAGCGTGAGATCCTGCCAGCCGGCTGACAGGCCCGGCGGCAGTTTGAAATTGGCTCGCCAGGTTCCATCGTGCGTCTGCGCAACGAAGATCGGCCGGACGCCGTAGCCGCCCACCGTGGGGCGGACGTCATCCAGGGCCAACCGCTGGCCGGTGGCGCGGAATTGGATGGCGACGTACTCGTCGAAACGCGTCTGAAAGTTGATGCCGCCGCTCGGGTCCCGGCTGGCCGCCAGCAGTTCGGGAGCGGGCTGTGTTCCGGCGACGGGCAGCCACGTCCGATAGCAGGCGATTTCCGCCCCATACGACAGCGTCGCGCGATGTTCCACGCGGGCGAAACCAGCCGTACGACACATCGCCATCAGACAAGCAAGGTTGGGAGCGCACCAATTGTCGGTCTGCCCGCCCAGCTCGTCGACTTCGAAGAACTCCATCAACGGGCGCTCAGTCAGTATTTCCCCCGGATGATGTTCCGGCTTCAGGATGAAGGAATCGACGCAGGCGAGGTTCGTGGTGAGAGCGCAGACTCGCTCCAGAGCCAGCAGCGGGTGCTTCAGATGGTACAGGACACCCATAAACAGCACGATGTCGAAGCGTCCGACCGTGGCGGGGGTGAGATCGTATACGTCGAGGATCCGGTAGTCCGCCCGGGAGTTCAGAGCGGCGCGAATCTGTCGAAAGCGAGGATTATCCCAGCAATCGACCGCCACGACTTCCGCGCCGCGGCGTTCCATTTCGAAGGTAAACCAGCCGTCCCAGGCGCCGATATCCAGCACCCGTGCCCCGCGGAGGTCCTCCGGGAGAGGGAAGTGGCTGAGCCGCAGGCGAAGCGATTCCACGGAATTAACGCCTTCGATCCTGCGTCCGTCCGGGAGTTCAAAGCTGTGCCACCAGCCGCCTTCATCCAGCTTTTTCTTCCAGCCGCGGACCCAGGAGAATCCTTCCTCAGCCATAGAGCTTCATGATACAGGGACACCGATTCATTTCCACGGCGATTTCCGCCGTGGCCGGGACACGGCGTCAATTATAATGAGGGGAGCCTATGTTCTTCCGTCGTCCGACCGTTAAAAAACTGACCTTTGAAGACCACCTGGCGAGCGCGCGCTCGGCGGGGTTTAAGACGGAATCGGCCAGCGGCGGCACGCGGGTGGAACGAAACGGCGTGGCTGCCGTTGTGAAGGCGGGCGGGGGGGATGTGCCGTCCATCGTGGAGAAGCCCGGCGTCGTGATGGGCAAGGAAATCGGTGCCCTCACGGACGGCGGCTTCCAGAAGTTCTTTCTGACGCCGAGCGGGAAGAAGAAGCCGGCACTGGCGCCGGAACTGAAGGAAGTTCAGAACTTTTCCGAAGACCTGCGCGAGGCGTTCGGGCTTACGAGTCTGTACAACGAATCGCTGGGCACGGTTTCGACGAAGTATATCTACGACCGCGTGGAAGGCCGTGACCACGGCGACCACAACAAGCCCTGGGACGCGGCGCACTAACCGCGCCACCGCTTCCGGCACGGCTACTTCACCGCTGCCGGCACCTTTTTCGCAGTCGCGGCGCTCTTGCGCACCTCCTCGAAATACTGCCGTACGTAGGACTGCAACGCTATCGAAATCCGATCCCGCGTGACATCGCCATCGGTCTCGCCGTGTGACGCCGCGGTGCTGGACCAGGCGGTGGTCAGGTTCTGATCGCCGGACTGCTTCTCGATGGTTGTCTCGCCGGAGACGCTATTGGCGCGCTGGCCGATGATCTCGCTGATTTTGCCCATGGCTTTGAGCTGCTCAGCGAGTTTGATCTCCTTCTTTCCTTCCTGGCTGCCAATGCCGCTGCCATTTTCGCCCTTCTGCTCTTTCCCGGAGGCGCTGCTTTGTTTAGCCTGGCCTTCTTTAGCCCGCTCGGCGTTGGCTTCGGCCTCCGCTTCGGCCTCCTGCCCGCCGGCTTGCTGTTCCTGATTTTGTTGCGGCTGGCCCTTCTGTCCGCCGCTGGAATCGGCAGTCTTCGCGTCGCCGCGTTTGGCCTGCTGCTGGCCCTTCTGCCCTTCCCTGCTTTCACTCCGATCGCTCTTCAGAAAATTTTCGACGGCGTCTTTGAGCCTGGATAAAAGGCTTTCCTTTTCGGCCGCCGTCGGTTCTTTTCCGGCCCGCTGATCCTCGCCGTCTTTGGAGTCTTGCGAAGCAGAAGGATTATTGGCGAGATCGACCTGATCCAGCGCGGAGGGATCCGGATTGGGGAGCGGATCGCCCGGCGTCTGGTCGGCGGAATCCGGGTTTGGGGAGCCTTTTTTCAGATCGGGCTGCCTTTTATCGCCGGGCACAGGAGCTTCGAGAGCCTGATCGATGGCCTTTTCCATGGCGGACCGCTCGCTAACCCGGTCGCGGGGTTCATTCTTCGCCAGCAGCGGGGCGGCCAGATCAGGGAAGAAGACCTGTGTGATGGGAGGACGGAGATCGATGCCACGTCCCGGACGGTAGCGCACACCCACCAGAGCCGACGCGAAGACGGCCACTCCGGCCAGCCAGTAAAGCGTTCTCGGAAACCGGAATGGGACTGCAGATTCGAGCTTCACCGATTCGGAAAGCTGCTCGGCCGCGGCGCGCTGTGCCAGGCGAAAATCCCTGGGGCTGGGACCGCCGGGAGGATCGTGACGCGAAAAATAGAGCGCCGTAGAAAGAGTGTCGTGCAAACCTGCACCTTCGTCGAGCCGGCGAGCCGTTTCGAAGAGATTCGGGAGGCGGCGGCGAAAACGTATTGCTCCAATAGCCAAACCGGCGAGGGCAAACAGGGAAACCGTCCAGACGGCGAGGTAGCGGGTGCCGACGATGAGCAGCAGCGCGAATCCGCCGATTGCGACCGCCGCGGCCACTGCAGTCTGCGCCAGGCCTTCCAGAAGGGCAAAGCGGTGTTGGGCGCGGGATATAAGGGGTTCCAGCATTTGCGTCCGGTCCAGAACAGCTGATTCGGTCAGGCAGCGCCCGCCAAATCAAAAGGCGACGTCGTTGCCGCTGGCAGAACCGCCGACCAATTGGCGCGCCAGAGAGCGATTTGCTTACATTCTTCCGCGAAACGGCGGCCCGGGACTGGGGAACCGCGCAATCCATTTGTATTATCGCTCAGCTGGCGGGCACACGCTCGGCGAATTGATACGAATTCCAATAGATAGCGCGGCGCGGAAGCGAGACGGGGATCTCAATGGGGGATGCGTAAGGGCGGGCAGGATTCCCAGCATAACTTTAGGCGGGGCGAGGGTCGGTGGCCGAGCCGCGCCATCCGAAATTTAGTGAATGAATACCTGGAGTTACACCCTTCTGAGCAGAAATTCCCGCGGCCCCGGCGCGCGGAAACTACAAACGTATAAAACGAAATCGAATCCATTCAAAAAATCTATTTCCGTCCGTGAGTACCGATCGCCTAGACTGAGTATGAATAGTTGGTTAAAGGGGCTATAACTGGTTAGCTCGGTCCGTTTTTTGGTTTTATCTAATTTCCCTTTAGGAGAGTATATATGAGAATTCCCATTTGCCTGCTGGCTCTATGTGTGTCCGGCTGGGCCGCCGATATCGATATCCCGCAGCCGGATCAGGCCCCGGCGACAACGGCGGCGGCGCCCGCTGCCCCCGCAGAACCCGCAGCTCCGGCCGCGCTGCCGACGCCTTCCGTAACAGGCCCGCTGTCAAATCTTCCTCCGGCAGATTTCGACGCCGGTCCTTTCGGTAAGCTCTCGGTGAACGGCGTTCTCAGCGGAATCGCCATGGGACAGAACAATCTGATCCCTGGCGACGATAAGTTCCAGTCCGCCATCAGCAACGGCCAGATCTTCATTCAGAAGACCGATGGCTGGTTTCAGTTCTATGTGCAGACCGGAGCTTACAATCTCCTGTCTCTTGGGGCTCCGTTCCTGAGCACGAACAAAACTGTCAGCAACCTGTACGGACCGCTGCCGGTGGCATTCGCGAAACTGCAGGCCGGCAAGAACACCTCTATCCAGATTGGTTCGCTGCCCACCCTCATCGGCGCGGAGTACACGTTCAGCTTTGAAAACATGAACGTCGTTCGTGGTCTTCTGTGGAATCAGGAAACGGCAATCAGCCGCGGCGTTCAGGTGAATCAGACGATGGGTAAGTTTGCCGCGTCATTCAGCTGGAATGACGGCTTCTACTCGAATCGTTATTCCTGGCTGAGCGGCTCGCTGGCTTACACCAACGGCGCGCATGCATTGTCGTTCGTCGCGGGCGGGAATGCCGGCCACACGGCTTTCCAGACCTATGCCACGCCGGTGCAGAACAACAGCAGCATTTACAACGTGATCTACACCTTCACCAAGGGCCCGTGGATCGTGCAGCCGTACTACCAGTACACCAACGTTCCGACCGACAAGAAGATCGGTATCCCGCAGGGCGCATCGACGTCTGGCGGAGCAATCCTGCTCAGCCGCGCGCTCGGCAATGGATTCTCGCTCGCGGGACGCTGGGAGTACATCTCGACCTCCGGCACCGCCGCGCAGAACGCGGTCAACCTGCTTTATGGACCGGGCAGCGCGGGGACGTCGCTCACGGGCACGCCCACCTATCAGAAGGGTGGATTCTTCGTTCGCTGCGACCTCGCCTGGGTGCACGCCAGCAGCTTCACCAAGGGCGATGTGTTCGGTCCGAAGGGTCTGAGCGACAGCCAGTTCCGGGCAGTCGCCGAGATGGGCTTCATTTTCGGCAACAACATTACAGCTAAGAAGTAACAACCCGATTTGAGGGGCGTGACCCCGGTCACGTCCCTCAAATCAGCAGTACGGTTCCCCTCGCGCGGAGGTCGGCGATGCTGAATCACAGGACCCGGGGTTTGGTGTCCTACTGGATTGGTGTTGGAATGACGCTCGCATGCATCGCCCTGGTGGTCCTTGGCCACACGAGGCCTTCGTGGCGGTCGGAATTCACCACGGGCCCGCTGATCTGGCTGTGTGCGGGAGGCGCAATCGCTGCGTTTCTCGGGGTCGAACTTTGCACCAGCATTTCCGCCGGAAGCTACCAGCCACGCCCCCCCCGCGAAACACAGCACCCCCATGGAGCACAGCAAAGGACGAACAGTTCCGCCGTTGCTTCTCAGCCGCCGTTACCTCCTTCTCAGCCTTCGCCGATCGGCCAGCAGACACGCAGCTCTGGTGCCGTTCGCTCCGCTCGCGTTCTCTCCGATCAATCGTTCCCCGAGCCCGGACCGGACGTGCTCGCGAATCGGTTAACGACTTCCCAGTAGCGCCAGAACTGCGTAACCCGTGGCCGCGTCGCTCATGAAGCGACCAGGATCGGAAGCGGGGTCGCGCTGCTTGTTGACCGACCACGCGGGCCACAAGCCCTCCGATCTGTCCTGATTCGCCGCCAGCCACGCCAACCCGCCGCGGATCGCGGGTTGCATCGTCGTTGGGCCAGCTTCTTCAAGCGCCAGCACTGTGATGCCGGTTGCGTACCCGTCGCTCTTGGTTTCGAGCGGCGTACCGTCGCGCCGTTTGTACTCAGCCAGTGCGCTGAGGCTCCATCCGCCATCGGAATTGCGCGCGGCGAGCAGGGCGTCGCTCAGCGCCGCTTTCTCCGAATCTGTGATGAGTCCGGGTAACCGCGAAGATGCCCACAGAAGCGCGACCTGGTTCACCAGCGGTTGCGCAGCGTAGGTACGTTTCAAATAGCCGCGAAGAATTTCCAGTTTCGGCTGGATGGTCGGCTCATCGCGGTAATTGTCCGGCGCGGTGCCCACCGCAATAGCCGCCATCGCGGCGCCCCAGTATTGCGACTCGTCGGCCTCCCACGGCGAGTAATGAAAGTTCAGCCAAACCCATGCCCCGCCCTTTGGACCGGACGGCACCTGCAGCGTCCACATGGCATCGAAGGCGGCGCGGGTTACGTCGCTGAGATGACCTTTCTCCGCGTCATAACCGGCGAGAATCAGCGCGTTGAGAACAGCTTCCGTGCCGCGCGACTCAACGCCCTTGTTCGGATCGGTGGCGCTGCTCTTGTAGAACGTTTCCACTTCGTTCCACAAACGCACGCGCTTCACGATGAATTCGAGCATTTTGCTTTCGGCAGCTGACGGTGCGGTCTCGCCGAGTTCCTTTCGCAGCGCAGGTCTGCTCAGGGCGTATGGCACTACCGAATGGCAGGAGACACAACTGGTCTCGTGATCGCGCTGCGACCGGGACCAGCCCTGCCACCAGATTTCGCGAGTATCGAGATAGCGCGCCGCCGCCTGCCGGTCCCAGACTGCGCCTGTGGAAGCGGAGCCCGGCACGGCCTCATCGGCCGCGGGAGCAATTCCGGCAGCAAACAGGACGGAAACTACGATGATGTATTTCATGCGAGTGATCTCCCTGACGGTTGTGTCTGCCGGCGTGCAGTGCCGCGCGGGCACAACGGAGCTCGCATTCAAAGATTAACGGATCGCCGGGTTGCTGTAAAGTCAAAGCGCGCGACTTGACACACGGTCTATAGTGTTTGTTTGGATCGCCTGAACGTCCGGATACGTGGAGAGGGCATCGCCGCTTACTGCTGCGCGTGGTTGCTGACGCGCGCCGGACACGGCGTCGAACTGGACCGGACCGACCGACCTCGCGTGCCGGCCATCATGCTCAGCGATCTTGCGCTCAGCCTGATTCGCGACGTTTTCTCGCGGCCCGATTTATTTGCGGATCTGCCGCGCATCACGCAGCGCGTGGTCGCGTGGGGGCCGGCCGGAGAGGCCACCGCGCTGCCGCACTCGGCCGTTGTGGTTTCCGAGGAATTGCTGCTCGATAGTCTGCGGCCCGGACTCACTTTGGCCGAGGGCTCCGCCGACAACCAGCCCCCCGACTTTACCGTTTTCGCATCGCGGCCGCTCCCCGCGGAAGCGCACGAACATCGTTTCGGAACCCGACTGGCTTCGGCCGTCGAGGTGCGGCTCAGGAATGACGCCGACGTGTCGACGTGCTGGATTGAATCGTTCGATGGAGGCTGGCTGTTTCTCATCCCTCGCGCGGGCGCCGGAACATGGCTGCTCGCAGTGGGCAGCACACCGGAACGATTACTCGAATCGAGCCGCGTGATCGGACCGCGGGTTGAATTGCTCACGCACCGGTCCGGCGAATTTGCGGCGTGCCCCAGAATTATTTCTCCGCTCGGCGGCACGGACTGGCTGGCATGCGGCACCGCCGCGATGGCGTTCGATCCTGTCTGCGGGGACGGCACCGCGCACGCGGTTCGCGAGGCGATTCTTGCCGCGGCAGCGATTCGCGCCGCAGCGGCCGACCGCGCCAACGCGGAAGCTATCGTGGCGCACTACAGCGCCCGGCTTACCGCGGGATTCATGCGGCATCTGCAACTGTGTCGCGAATTCTACCGAAGCGGCGGAACCGGCCCGTGGTGGACGCAGGAACTGGAAGCGCTCGAAACCGGGCTCGCGTGGTGTGAATCGGCCGCGCTCAGGCACGGTAAATTTCGATATCGGCTCGATGGGTTCGATCTCGTCGCGCTGTGAACGTCGAGCGATTTTTTCAAAGGCGGCGGTGACCGCCGCTATAATCGAGGCTCCGGATGCAGCGAACGGACACGATCGCGCAGTGGAAGTCATACGGACGGCTGTGGGTGTTTCTGCGCCCGTATACAGGACAGCTTGCGCTGGTCATCCTGATCAGCCTGCTTTCAACCGCACTTAGTCTTGCTCAGCCGTACATTTCCAAACTGCTGATCGATCAGGCGCTGCTGAAGCGCGACATGCACGCGCTGTGGACCGTTGCGCTGCTGATGCTCTTCGCGGCAATTCTGGGCTTCGTTACGAGCATCGCGGCAACCTACCGCTACGCCAAAGTCTCGGCGGCGATGCTTTTCGACATGCGAGTCGCGCTCTTCCGCCATCTGCAAACGCTCTCGCCACGCTTTTACGCGCGCTTCCGACTGGGCGACCTGATGTCGCGCCTGAACAGCGATGTCGGCGAAGTGCAGCGCGTATCGGCGGACACGCTGCTTTCGGTACTGAGCAACGTGATTTTTTTTGCCGGCAGTGTCACCATGATGGTCTGGCTGAACTGGCGGCTGTTCTTCGTCGGGGTGGTTCTGGTTCCGTTGTGCGTGGCGGCGTTTCTTCATTTCCAGCGGAAATTGACTCGCCTGACGCGGACGCTGCGCGAGCGGAGCGCAGATCTCGGCAGCCTCTTTGTCGAAACCATCCTCGGAATGCGGGTGGTTATTGCGCTGCGCGCCGGCGAACACGAGGCGAATCGATTCCGCGAGCGCAACGACGCGTTCGTGAAAACGATGCTCGATGTTCAGGTGGCGTCGTTCCTCACCGGCGCTGTACCCGGAACGATTCTGACCGTTGCCACCGCAGCCGTGTTTCTTTACGGCGGCTGGCTGATCATCGAAGACGAAATGACGATCGGCACGCTGGTGGCGTTCATGGCGTATCACATGCGGCTGTTGTCACCGCTGCAGGGGCTGATGGGCATGACGTCGGGCCTGGCCTCGGCGCGGGTGTCGCTGGGCAGAATCTTCGAGTTATTCGATACGCAGGCCGAAGTGCAGGAGGCTCCGGATGCGGCCCCGCTTCAGGAAGTTCGCGAGGCCATCCGACTGGACCATGTGTCACTGCGTTACGACCGCGCCGCGGTGTTGGACGATATCTCGCTGGAGATTCCCGCCGGCAGCTTCTGCGCGATCCTGGGACGGAGTGGAGCAGGCAAGTCCACGCTTGCCGACCTCGTGGCGCGGAATCTCGATCCCGATGAGGGGCGCGTGCTGATCGACGGAAAGGACGCGCGTTCGTTACGGCTCGGGGATCTGCGGAAGCAGATCATGCTGCTCGATCAGACGCCGTATTTGTTCAATGCCAGCATTGCGGAAAACGTTGGCTTTGCATTTCCCGATGCGACGCAGGCGGCAATCGAAGACGCCGGGCGGGCGGCCGGCCTCGACGAACTGATCGCACGGCTTCCGCAGGGCTACGCGACACAGACCGGTGAGCGTGGTCTGGCATTATCGGCGGGCGAAAGGCAACGCATCGCGCTGGCGCGGGCACTGCTGCGACGGCCCAGCGTGCTGATTCTTGACGAGCCCACTTCGGCGCTCGACGCGGAAACCGAGAAGGCCATCGCGAGCGGATTGCGGACTGCGCTGCCCGGCGCGACGCTGATCGTCATCACGCATCGTCCGGCTCTGGCGGAGGTCGCAGACACGGTGATCACGATAGGCGCGGGCAAGGCGCAGATCGCAGAGGATAGCCGGGTCGTCACGGAGTCCGCAACGCCTTCCGCACAGGACAGGTAAGCGACAAGTCCTTTCCATCCGGCACTTTGACATCAGGAAATCGGATCTTGTCCGCGCCATTGGTATTGGTTATGCCGCCAATCAGTAAATAGAAGGCGAAAGAATGTGCTTCGCGATTGACGGCGATCAAAACACGGTGGCACACTCGTAAGTACACGAAGCAGTGATTCGCCGCCGCTCAGGCGAATTTCGGAATACCTCGTTTGCTCTCCGTCCCAGTCGGACGACTTTCACAACAGTTTTTTGGTACTTCGCACGCGGCATGCACCTGCGTTCCCGCACGTGTGCGGAGCGGACATTTTGAAAGCGGCTGAATACGGCAGAAGGAGTTCGTGTGAAGAGATCACCAGCCATCGGGTTAGCAATCGCGGCGCTGTGCCTCGCGCCACTGTCACAGGGGCAGCGCACCACCACCGGGAGCGGGAGCGCCCCTGCCGCAACGACCGAAGCGCCGGAAGTCGGCATACCGGTCACCGATCCCCTGGTTGTTTCGAAGTGCGGAACCTGTCACGTCAAAGACGCCAAAGGTAATCTCTCGCGCATTTCCTACGCGCGGACCACCCCGGAAGGCTGGGAAGAGGCCATCAAGCGAATGGTTCGGCTGAACGGCCTGAAGATCACGCCGGAAGAGGGCAAGAGGATCCTGAAGTATCTTGCCACCTATCACGGCCTGGCGCCGGAAGAGGCCAAGCCGGTGATGTATATGGCCGAACATCGGATGATCGATGAAACCAACATCCCGAACGACGCTGTGCGGACAGCATGCGCGGAATGCCACGCCTTCGGCCGGCCGCTGACATGGCGGCGTTCGAAAGACGACTGGCAATTGCTGGAAAACATGCACGTGGCCCTCTACGCGCAGGCAGAAACACATTTCCGCCGGTCCACGCGGAATCCCGACGGCAGTGCCATCACCGTGGCGCCCGCGGCGGCCGGCGCGGCTCCGACTCCGGAGCCCGGCGTTGCAGCGCTCGATTTCCTCAGCAAGAACGCGCCGCTGCATACTCCCGAGTGGGCGGCGTGGCGCGCAAGACTGCGTGCGCCGAAGATCGCGGGCAAGTGGCTGGTCACGGCGACAGTCCCCGGTCACGGCATCTATTTCGGCGACATGATGATCGAGCCGGCGGGGGCCGACGATGAATTCAAAACGACGGTCAAACTCAAGTCGGTGAAGGACGGCACCACAATTACCCGGACCGGCCAGGGGATTGTATACGCGGGGTACTCCTGGCGCGGCCGATCCAAGGGGGTGGCGACGCCGAAAGACCCGGACGATCTCACGCGCGAGGCACGCGAGACTATGTGGATTGCACCCGATCAGTCCTCCGCCGAAGGCCGATGGTATTGGGGCGACTATCAGGAGTTCGGCTTCGACGTGAAACTGGTGAGGGGCTCTTCCGAGCCAACCCTGTCGGGAGTGAGCATTTCATCCATCAAGGCCGGCTCGAAGGCCGTTCCGGTCAAATTATACGGAGACAGCATCCCGGCGCAACTGACTCCGGCGGATCTGGATTTCGGTTCGGGAGTGAAAGTCACCCGAATCGTCTCACACACTGCCAGTGAATTGGTTGCAGAGGTCGAAGTAGCAGCAGACGCCGTGAACGGACTGCGCGACGTCGAACTGCGACGCTCCACGCTTCCGAACGCGATCGCGGTTTACGACAAGGTCGACTACATCAAAGTCACTCCGGAAACAGCTCTGGCGCGGCTCGGAAGCGACGTGCATCCGAAAGGCTATCAGCAGTTCGAGGCGATTGGTTTCAACCGCGGGGCAGACGGCAAGATGAACACGGCTGACGATATCAATCTCGGGACGATCGAAGCCACCTGGTCGGTAGAGGAATTCTACTCGGTCTACGGAGACGATGACAAAGCCTTCGTCGGCCACCTGAGCGAAACCGCTTTGTTTACCCCTGCCTCCGACGGACCCAATCCGGAGCGTAAATTCAGCAGGAATAACTACGGCAATGTGTGGGTGGTTGCGACGGCAAAGAACGATAAGGATAAGTTCGGCAAACCGCTCACCGGCAAATCCTATCTGGTGGTTTCAGTGCCGACTTACATCAAGTGGGATCAACCCGAGGTGAATCCGTGACGGCCACGATTTCCGGAACGCGTACTTATCGACTCGGAGAGTTCCACCAGTTCGAGGGTGGCGGGCGGACCTTCGTTTACGTGGTCCACGCCGGGGCAATTTTCGAGCTGGACGAGGCAGCCGAAACATTGATCCGGCTGGCACGGCACGGCGGCACGGCGCACGAGAGCCTGGTTAACGATCTGACAACGAGCGGGCTGACGATCGCGGATGCAGAAGAGCTGGTGGAAGAGATGTACCACTCGCATCTGCTCGTCGATTCAGAATCCGCACCGGCGAGACTGCAAAACCCGCCCGCGGGCTTTCCGCTGCAGTCGATGGTCATGAATCTGACCAATCAGTGCAACCTGTCCTGCGAGTATTGCTACGAGTTTGGCGCTGACAAAGTCGCCACTCCCGAAGGCAAACCGAAGTTCATGGATCTGGAGACGGCCAAAGCCTCCGTGGATTTCCTGATGCAGTCCGCAGTTTCGCGGAGTGCCGTGCAGATTACGTTTTTCGGCGGCGAGACGCTGATGAACTTCCCGCTGCTGAAACAGGTCGTAACCTACGCCAGCGAGCAGGCCGCTGCTCACGGAAAACGCATCGACTATAGTTTGACCACCAATGCGACGCTGCTGACCCCGGCCATTATCGACTTTCTCGCCGAGCATAAAATCGGAGTCACGGTCAGTATGGACGGCCCTCAGGACCTGCACGACAAGCTGCGGGTGTTTGCCAACGGCAAGGGGAGCTACGACATTATTGCGCCAAAAGTGAAATTGCTCATTGAAAAGCACCGCACCCGCGCCATCACGGCGCGCGTGACGATGACTTCAGGCGTCACCGACGTGGTGCGGATCTTCCGGCATCTGAAGCAGGACCTCGGCTTCCATGAAGTCGGATTTGCACCGGTCACAACTTCGCCCGACCGGCTCTATTCGATCGGCGAAAAAGGCATGGACGGAGTGCTCAATCAGTTTCACGCGCTTGCGGAGGAGTGGCTGGAGTACGCCCTGCGCGGCGAAATGCACGGCTTCTCAAATGTCAGCGAGACGATTGCCGAACTCGTGCAGGGGGTGAACAAGTCACATCCGTGCGGTGCAGGGCTCGGCCTCGTAGGAGTGGGGCCTTCCGGCGATATTGCTCCCTGCCATCGCTTTGTCGATTCCGACCAGCACGCCATGGGACATGTCTCCACCGGGATCGACGCGGCGAAACAGGCCGACTTTCTGGACCGGGGGCACGTGAATTCGAAATATGAGTGCAGCACCTGCTGGGCGCGGCCGCTCTGCGCCGGCGGGTGCCATCACGAAGCGTTCGTGCGTTACGGCGACACGGGGCACGCGAACCTCCACTATTGCGACTGGATCCGCGACTGGACCGATACCTGCCTGAAGATATACGGCACGGTAAGCGCACTGAATCCGGGATTTCTCGAACAGTTTGCCGAAAGGAAGGCGCTATGAAACACCTGCGGGCGATCAATAAAAAGGCTCGTCGTATCGACGATCAGCTGGAATTGTCAAAAAGCAAAGATGACGTAATGGCATTGCAGACCGCGCAACGCCCTCATGTCCCCATGGGCTGCACCCTGTCATTCTCGCCAGGCTGGGAAGTAGATTCTTCCGGCGGAACCGCGGGTCTCTGCATGCCCGCCGAACGCGACATCTACGACTGCTACGTTACCTGCTTCTGGCCGGCGCAGGTGCCGGATCACCTGAATAATTACCCCGATTGGGCCAGTAAGTGCGCGACGGCGACCAAGGACTGGCGCAATTTGGATCTGGTCTTCCCATAGACTGCACGCCGGTCGGTTGCGGCAGCAAGGGATCCTGCGACGCGGACGGCTTATCCCCGTCCGCATTAGTATTCTGCACTCGGAGAAAGTTGCATCGCTTATGAAACTGACTGCTATCCGCATCGTGGGCACGATCGCCCTTGGACTCGCCTGGGTTTCCGCGCAGGGCGCGACGATCTTTATGGGTGCCTATCCCAGCTCTCTGCTGGTCTTCGATGAAGCGAAGGGCCAGATGATCGACAGAATTCCTCTCACGACGGGCCTGCCAACGAGCATGCGGCTCTCGCCGGACAAGAAGCTGATTTACGTCACGACGAACGATCACAGCGGCATTGAGGTCGTGGACGTTGCGACTCACAAGGTTGTCAATCACTTCACGCTAAATACCGCGACGAAGCGCTTCCGCTTCACGGGCGGCACACCCGATCCCTCCGGTAAGTATTTTTACGCAATGACGCAGGAGATCGATAAGCTGGCCGATCACTTTGAAATCGGAAAACAGAAGTACACGATTATCGATATTGAAGGGCAGAAGATAGCGAAAACCTTCGATCTGGCGAAAGAAGATGAATCGGCCACGACCGCATATGGGCGGAACGCGTTCGAGATTTCGAATGACGGCAAGTACCTTTATCAGTTTCGGGACAAAGTAGTCGTACTCGACACGGCCGACTTTAAGGTTGTCGACCGCATCGATCTGTCGACGCCCGACCTTCCGGCGATGGAAAACATCACGTTTGGTGGACTGCTCGACAGCATCAGCGAACCCGGCGAGCATGTATCGCTGTTTAACTCTACCGACCCTTACATCCACAATAAGGTCTTTGGCATTGCGCACTTCGACATGGACTCCAGAAAAGTGGACTATTCCCCGATCGGTCCGGCGCCGGCGGCCATGACGGGGCTGCAGGTGACCCCCGACAAGAAGACTGCCTATACGGTCGTCTCAAACGGCACTCTGGGCAACAAGCGCTGTGAGTTCTGGCGATTCGATCTGGCGACCAACAAGATTGCGGATAAATCCGAGTTCTCGTGCAAATCCCGATTCAGCTTCGGGATGTCCAGCGACGGCAACAAGCTGTATATCTATGGTGCGAGTTTCCAGATTGAGGTGTACGACGCACAGACTTTCCAGCTCGAAAATACGTGGGATCTTGGCAATGATATTACCGGTGCAGGACTAGTGATCGTCCGGTAACCCAAGCTTAAGCACAATGCAGGCCTGCTCAATGAGAACAACGTCACAACGGCGGGCGTCCGGCGGGTTTACTCTGGCGCTGGTTCTGCTCACGGCGACGGCGCTTCCCGCGCAAACTGACGCAACCGCGGTCGCGGCGGGCCGCAAGGCTCTTGACTTGCTTCTTGCGGGGCGCTACGACGACTTTGGACAGGTCCTGACTGCTAACGCGAAAGAGAAGCTGACGCCGGACTTTCTGCGAACTACCGTGGACGCGGAAATTAAGGGTTTTGGCAAAGCAGAACAAATCAGCGAGCCGGTCGTTCTGAAAACCGGAAATACGATCCTCGTCAGCTTTCCTGTAAAATTCTCCGCCAATACCGTCAACGTCCAGTTCTCGCTGAACGATCTTGGACACGTTGCCGGCATGTTCTTCCGGCCCGCCAACTCACCGCTCCCCGCAACGTGGAAGCAGCCGCCTTACAGTCGGCCCGAGTCCTTCCATGAGCGTGAAATCATCTTAGGGGAAGATACGTGGAAACTGCCGGGCACACTAACATCACCGGCGGGCAAAGGGCCCTTTCCGGCGGTTGTCCTGGTTCACGGCCCGGGGCCCAACGATCGCAACGAAGGACTGATGGCCACGCGAATGTTCGAAGACATTGCGGAAGGGCTCTCATCGCGCGGCTACGTCGTCATTCGTTATGACAAACGGACGAAAGTCTACGGCGAGCGGATGAGCGCACTTGCTTTTACCATCCAGCAGGAAACGGTCGAGGACGCTCTGAGGGCGATCGCTTTGGCGCGAAAGCAACCAGAAGTGGATCCGCGCCACGTTTACGTGCTGGGACACAGCCTTGGCGGCTATATTGCACCTCGAATAGCAGTTCAGGACGGAAAACTTGCGGGAATCATTCTGCTTGCCGGCAACACACGGCGGATCGAGGATATGAGCCTCGCACAGACGGAGTTCATGCTGCAAGCCAAGGGCGGCCCGACTCCGCAGGAACGCGAACGCTTCGAGCACATGAAAGAAGAGGCCGCGCAGGTTAAGGCGCTTCAGCCGAAGAAAGATAATCCCGAGGTGCTGCTCGGACTTCCTGTCGAATATTTTCTGGATCTGAAGACGTACGATCCCGTCGCTGAAGCGAAGCGTGCCGGCATTCCGATGCTGATCCTCCAGGGCGAGCGTGACTTTCAGGTCACGATGGACGACTTCAAAACGTGGAAGGCGGGACTCAGCGGCACGCGCTATGAATTCCGAACCTACCCCGGCCTGAATCATCTTTTCATTGCAGGCGACGGTGCACCGTCGCCTGCTGAATACCGAAAACCAGGCAACGTAGCGGCGGAGGCGATCGGGGACATGGCGGCCTGGCTGGCCACACATCGATGACGCGAATTACAGAACGGCCGGTCGATCCATCATGACAAGAAGAGAACTACTTTCCTGCTCGGGCGCGATAGCCGCATCGGCGCTGCTGGGTAACAGAGCGGGTGCTGAGAGCGGGCAGACCGAGGCGGATTTTACGTTCACCGTTCGCGAAATGACTGTCGAACTTGGCCCAAAGCACATGGTCAAGACCACGGTGTACAACGACCTGGTTCCCGGCCCTCTCGTGCGGATGACGGAAGGCAAACGCGTCACGGTCGATCTTGTCAACGAAACAGTTGAGCCGGAGATGCTCCACTGGCACGGATTCCACATACCGCCAGATGTCGATGGTGCGCACGAGGAAGGAACCCCGATGGTGATGGGTTATTCCAGACGGCGCTTCGAATTTACCCCCGGGCCTACAGGCACGCGCTGGTATCACACACACGCAATGGCGGGGCACAACCTCACTAAAGCTGGCTATTCAGGCCAGTTCGGCATGGCCATTATTGAACCGAAGAGCGACCCCGGCCGATACGACGTAGAAGTCCCCATCATCCTGCACGAGTGGGAGGGTTTCTTCTCCGCCGATATGGATATGGACGTGAACTACCGCACGTTCACCATCAACGGCAAAATGCTGGGCGCGGGCGAGCCGATTCGGGTGAAAGCTTCACAACAGGTTCTTTTCCGTGTGCTGAACGCAAGCGCAACAATGCAGCACCGCGTCGCGCTGAGCGGGCACACTTTCCGCGTGATCGCGCTGGACGGTAACGCGGTAGCATCGCCCCAAAGCGTTCCGGTTCTGGATCTGGCTCCGGGTGAGCGAGTCGACGCGATCGTGGAAATGAAGAACCCCGGTATTTGGGTGTTGGGCGAAGAAGATGAAAACCAACGCAACAGCGGCGCCGGGATCGTGGTTGAATACTCAGGCGCGCAGGGGAAGCCGAAGTGGCTCGCGCCGCCGAAACATACGTGGAACTATCTTTCCTTCGGCACGGATGCCGGGCACAGAACTGAGCCGGAAGTGGTGGTGCCATTGATCATTGAGCCCCGCTCGGATGGCAACTTATGGGCGATCAATGGCAAGTCGTATCCCAGAACCGATCCGTTCTATGTGCGCGCTGGTGAAATCAATCGGCTGGTATTCGACAACAGAAGTCACATGGGCCATCCGGTTCATCTGCACAGGCACACATTTGAATTAACGAACTACGCAGGGACGCCCACTTCCGGGGTATTCAAAGACGTGGTCGTGGTGCCGGCGATGAGCCGGGTTGAAGTGGATCTGAGGGCGGATCAACCCGGGCCGTCGCTTTTCCACTGCCACCAGCAATTTCACATGGATTTCGGCTTCATGGCCGTGATGCAGTACCGCACCTAGAGGCGGCGCAGCAACCGGAGCAAATCCGACTGCAGGCATGAGGAATGAACATGAGACTTCTGTATAAGCGATCGCTTCTGTGCGCCTTCTTCCCTGCGTTGGCTTGTCTCGCAGCAGACCCCACGGGCCAAATGGCTTCCTCAGCGCCTGACAGCAATCTACCCTTCGTCGTGGAAGCCAGCGGAAATGCTGCCGCTCAGTTCCCGGGCGCACCGCGACTCCAGTCATTTGCCTCGGCACAGTGGGACGGCAAGTGGATCTTTATTTCCGGCAGGGCAACTGGTTACCATGGCGTCGGCGGTGAGGAATCGGACTTCCTGCGTTCGGGTGCGAACGACAGAATCTGGGTTGTGGATCCGACGGGATCCGGGCCGGCAAGAACGTACAGCTTTCCTCTTGCGAACCTGCCTGACTCTTTAGGCCCGGTCAAAGACCAGTGGGCCTCCACCAACACTCTCTTTGTGCAGGATGGCGACACGTTGTATCTTGCCGGAGGCTACGGACAGAACTCACACGGTGAGTGGGTCACGTACCCGATCTTGTCCACGGTCAATCTGCCGCTCCTTGTAGGCGGCCTCATGCAGGGCGAAGATCTTTTCTCAGCCTCCATCAGCTACACGGACAGCCCGCTGGTCCAGTCAACGGGCGGCCAGTTATTAAAGCTCGACGACGGAAAGTTTTACCTCATCGGAGGGCACGTATTCACCGGCTCTTACCGCGCATTCGAAGCTACAGACGAAAAAGGATCGGCCACGGTCTCTCAGGTCTATCTTGGCGAGATTCGGAAGCTGGAGTTTCAGCGCGATCCAGACGGCCGGCTCGCCGTTCGTCTGATAGAAGCCTATAAGAATCCGGACTTCGCAAGACGCGACTTCAACGCCGGACAGATTATTCTGCCCGATGGACACACGCTTGGCGCCGCTGCTTACGGCGGCGTGTTCACGAGCGACCAGTTGGCCTTTACAAAGCCTATCTACTTCAGCGGCGCGGAAGCACCCCGGGCGGATTCGGCGTTCGACCAGAAAATGAGCGCATACACCTGCGCCAACCTACTACTGTTTGATCCGGACACCAGAACAATGATGACCACGTTCTTCGGTGGCATCAGCGGCTGGATGTGGAATCCCGACAGCCGCCGATTCAGTCAGGCGCCGAGCATCGGCAATAAGACATCGCCGGTCTATCTGGATGGGTTGCAGTGGACCGATCAGATCACCACTCTTCTGCGCTCCCCGACGGCGACAACCGAGATAGTACAGTCGAATCGTCTGCCCGCGAACATCGGAACGAATGCGGTGTTTCTTCCGGCACCGGAGCTGAAGCGATTCCGCGATGACGCCCCGATCTTCGACCTTCGACCGCTGCGCGGCAAGCGCGTGTTTGTAGGTTATCTGTACGGCGGCATTCGGGCTTACCCGCGCGAATTTCCTTATCTGGAAACTTCACGGGCGTACAACTCCGGCAATGTGCCGACGAAGACCAGCGATCTGATCGTTCCTGTGTACCTTACCGTTCCGGCGGCCAAGTGAGAGAGTTTCTCTGCAATGCGCGCTGGACATTTTCAGCACTGCGCGGCACATCCGCAGCGGCGCACTCTTCGCACGCGCGGGCGATAAAGCCAGTCATATTAGCAACCGCGAAACTGATTCCGTGTAAATTCCGCCGCGGCGGCACACCGGGCAAAGACCGCGGATAGCCGGATGTGATCCACACCGGAGAACCATCTACGCATTCCCATCTGTACTGATCGCGCGGCATCTCCCAGTCGAGTCCCACACCAAACACCCCAGGCAGGCTCCCGGGCAGACAGAGTTGACCATCTGAGTCACGAGCGGCCACCAGCAGGACTCCGCTCGACGCGGCCTTTTCCACCAGGACCGCAAATCGCGGCGCGTGGTCGGGGTTGAGCGTTCCCAAACTCAGATTGACAATGTCCAACCGCTCCCGGATCGCCCAGTCGATCGCGTTCAACAAACAGTCTATGGTTGTCCGCAGGGAAGAGTGGAAAACCTGGACCGCGTAGTATTCAGCTTCAGGAGCCTTCTCCTGAATGGCGGCCATGACGGCCGTGCCGTGGCCCAGCACGTCCGTATACGAATCGCCTTCAATCTCGCCGCCCGGCCGCACCGACAGTCCGCCGGCCACGCCCACGATATGCGGATGCTTCGGATTGACGCCGCTGTCGATTACAGCGATCCGCACACCACGACCGGACCTCACAGGCCGAACCGAACTGATGCTCTCAGGAAACATACGCGGGATCGTCAGAAAACAAAACCGCGGCCGGCGCCGACCCAAAGGTCGCAACCGGCCGCTGCTTCACATTTTTGTTTGTACCGCGTCCGCCTACTTGCCCGCCAGTACAATCAAATTCGTCGTCGTGTCTTTATTCAGATAAAGCAGTTTTGTGGACTGCAGAGTCTCTGCGTCAAAGAACTCAATCGTCGACCCTGCACCATAAAGGTAGATCATTTTCCCGTCGCTGCTCATACCAAACCGGAAGCTGATGCGCGGTGGCACCGGCACTTTTTTGATCACTTTCGCCGCCTCAATGTCCCAGACCCACCATTCAGATTCGCGGTTTGCGCCGGTGCGATTGATCATCAGCGAATAGCCGAGTTTATGGTCGGGCGTCAGAATAAAACCGTTCATCGGAAACGCCGGGCCGATGGCCCGATAATCCACCTTCCGCGTGTTCAGGTCTATCGTGCCAAGCCCCAGAGTCTCCTTATGAACAATCGGGTCGACAGCAGTGAAGACGGTAGTGACTTTGCCCGGCTCTTCGTTGGGATCGTCGCTGGCGGTTAATCGGTACGGAGAAGCCCCGGGGTATTCGGGCCGGGCGAGCGAAATCTTGTCTACCTGTTTCATCGTCGCCAGTTCGAAGACCACAATGTCGTCATCAAACACATAAAGGAGCTTTCCATCCGGCGACACTTTGTAGGTAGCCGCAAACCCAAATCCTTCGTCGTAGCCCTTGGGGAACGGCATCGCTTTTGCGATCTTCTGCTCTATCAGATCGATCCACACGAACTGCGGAGGGTCGGTCCGGTACTGATCGATTTCTTTTACGGTCAGCGAAATCGTGGCATATAGATATCGGCCCGCCGGATCCACCCCAAGGCCGGAGAAGGATCGTCCGCCTGCGCCGCGAGCCATGCGGGGCGAACTCTTGCCATCCGAGAGCGGGAAGCTGCTTATGAGCTTGCGGGTCTCCAGATCGACAGTCTCGACCAGCATCGAAGTAGTAACGATGTGCAGCTTCGTCTGGTCGGCAGAGAGTACAGTTGTTCGCGGAATTCCGCCGAGCGGAATTTCGCCGACGATGTCTCCCGTACGCTCGTTGAGGATCAACAGTTTGTGATCGAGAGTACCGACATACATCAAGCCCTTCAGATTTGTGGGCGTGGCTGCGTTCGCCACTCCGGCACACAGAGCGGCAATCAACAGCGCCGCCGTAAGCCCGTAACGCAGAATCATCTTCGTCATAGCTTGCTCCTTGGTCGAATGCTGGTTAGGGGTAAATGACGTCCACGTTGCGCCAGTCATTGGCGGCGGAATTGCACTTGGTTGTCCAGTCCGGATTGTTGCTTACGTGATCCGGCACCTGAGCCGGCCAGGCGCAGCCCAGATAGCAGTCGAACAGATCCCGCTCTACCGGCGCACAGAGGCCGGCTGTCCCGCCGGACACGTCAACCTCCCAGCCGGGATTGAAGCTAAGCGTGCATCCGAGCGGATAATACACGCGTCCGTGTTTCTTGTTTTTTTGCAGAGCCTCAACGTCGCCGGCTTCGGCAACTCGGGCCTCCTCCAGTTTGCGCGCTTTTCTGTTAAATGCATGTAGTGAATTCATCTCGCACCTCATTCCGGTCGAATACTGTTTTTGATCGTTGACGTAGTGGCGACGCCGGCCCGAACACTAGTTGTCGTCGAAGCGTTCCAGAAAACGGGGATTCTTCACGCCGATTTCCCCGTAAATTCGCAAACACAAATCAATCCAGCCGCGAATCCGGTCACATGAAGTCAGATTTGAGGCAGCTGACAAGCCGTGTTTGATGTATGACTCGTGATAGCAGCCGCCCGCGCACAGGCCCCGTACCCAACAGCTATGGCAATCGGTCCGCGCACCGATGTGATGCTTTTCGAGAAACTCATGCCGAGCTTCGCGATCGATGCCCGTAGTGACATTTCCCATCTGAGCCACCGGCGAATCGACAAAACGGTGACACGCCGCAAATTCGCCCGTTGTGCCCACGCCCAGAAGGCCCAGCCCCGCTCCGCACGTATAGGCCTTGCTGATACCGAGATGCAGTTCCTTGAGCGTATCGGCGACGTTGGTGAAATAATGCCGTCCGCCCTTGATGGCGTAATCCCGGTATTCCCACGCGAGTTCTTCGAACTCGAGCAGAACCTTATCCATCGATTGCCCGCCAATCTGATACAAACGATCAGGACTCGCCGTTACCGGCGCAAACCCGACGCCGTCGAAGCCCAATTCCTGCGTGAGATGATCATAGATCCGGCGGACCTGCCTGACCCCTTCGCTCAGGGTAACGCGTGCCCCGATCGCGTTCGTTCGGTGTCGCGCCAGTAACATTTTGATCTTCGGCGCGATGACGTCGTAACTACCCTTCCCGTTATGAAAGACGCGCATCCGGTCATGCAGTTCTTTATCACCGTCGATGCTGACAGTCACGCCGATGCGGTGTTCAGCGAGAAAATCAGCAATTTCCTCGGTAAGTAAGGTGGCATTAGTCGTCAGACTGAAGTCGACAGTCTTTCCAGCCGCTTTCGCCACGTTCTTCGCATAATCCACGCTGTCGCGCATCAGCGGGTAGTTCAGAAGCGTTTCCCCGCCAAAGAACGTAACGTGCAGGCTGTTGCGCCCGGCAGATTCCTTCACAAGCGTATCGATCGCAGCCTTAGCGATGGAATCGCTCATGAATTTCGGCTTGTCTTTGGTGGACGCAATCTTGTCTTCGCTGTACTCGTAGCAATAACCGCAGGCAAGATTGCACTGATTGGTGGTATTCAGAACGATTCGCTGGATCGGGAACGACTTCTCCGGCACAGTCGGAAACGTCTTCTTCGGCGTACCCGACGAGAGCACATCGAAGTCGACCATATCGTCCAGGGTCGCCTCAATCTGCGCTTCCGAATACCCGCGGCAAAGCAATTCCATCGTAAGTTCTTCGCCCGATAGCGGACAGCTCTGCAGAAGATTGTAGATCTCCTGCGACAGTCCTTCCAGCCCGAAGATTGCTCCGCTCGGGATGAGGTACAGGAACTGCCGGCCGCCCGATTCAAACGCATGGTGCTCCGCCGGATGATACGCGGCGGAAAGCGCCTCGGTTGCCGTCACTGCGCCACCTCCGGCTGGTCGTACAACGTGTAATCCGGTACCGTGACAACCAGGTACGACTTCGCCTTCAGCTCGCCGCCGTCCGGAGCTTTGTAGGTTGCTACGACCCAGACGTCTCCATAGTTATTAACGCCAAAGTTGTTCGCTTGCTTCTTACGCTGCGGGTTGGGCCCTTCCACGTTTGGCGTGAACAGGCCAGAATCGTCCAGCGAGCCCACGTATTTGACGTCATCGTCATCAGGCGTAGAAACGAATTCTTCCAGACCCCAGCGAACAGGCACCGGCCCCAGCGACACATCGTCGTCCGTGCCCGGTTTTCCGTCCGGTCCTGCTGCATAAGCAACGGCTTCGAACTGAGCGTACTCCTTGGGGTATCGAACTCCACCCAGCCGCGAAATCTGCGCATCCGGCTCGACTTCAACGTATGCGATCTTGTCGTAAACGGCCAGTGCTTCCTTCACCGAAACACGTCCGATGGACAGATCGTGCATACCGACGGGAAGGCCCTTTGCAACCTCAACCTCAACAGTGGCGATCGCCGGCGTAACGCTTATTACTTTTGTTACCGCAACGCCCACGCCAAGGTCGATATCGGCTGGCTTCAGACTTGCCGGCAGACTGCCTCCATAGATTTTTACCGTACCCTTGGAGGGCGACTGCAGCGACGATACATCGGTACCAAGTACAGTTGGCTCTGCCCCGGCGCGAATCAGATGAACGTCAATGCCCAGTTCGCCAAAGCTGCTCCAGAACCAGCGTCCATCCATGGTGTTGCCGTCGCGGGAAATCATCATCGCCTCGCGCCATCCGGACGGAACCGCAGTCGATGTCAAAGCGTGCGACGCAGCATCCGCCGGGGGATTTGCCCTTCCGCGCCAGCTATAGCCCGTGTAGACGATACTCTTGCCCGTCGCCTTCACCGTCGTACCCGACAAGACGTAGCTATAAGTCACGCTTGTGTTGAACTGGTCGTCCGTCGTCCCCGGCGTGATGACAACGGACCCGTAAATTTTTCCTTTGCCGGGCTGTTCCCCGCTTAGCAACCACGTTCCTGCCAGCTTTTGCGGATGCATGGCAGCCCGCCAGGCTGTCCACTCGGGGGTCATGAGCGGCTGCGCGCTGGCCAGATAATCGAGCGCGATGTCGCCGGGCGCTTTCGCGTTGGACGGCGGATTGGTGGCGTGCGGATATTCCATCGAGATCCCGCCCGTCGCCGTCTCGTTGGGATGCGCTGGTGAATTTACATCAGCCACGGGTTTGGCACGCTGTGGGCGGAAGGTCGTGGCCGAACCGGGGAACAGGCCGATGTGCATCTGAACCAGCTTTTCGTAATCGTCGCGCGTTCGGCGCTGCGAAAGTACGCGCCCGATGCTGTGGCAGTTATTGCAGGTCTTCTGGATAGCCGGGTTCGGCACATAGTCGTCCTGGTAACCGGTCGTGCGGTGCTCGATATCGAAGAACCCGGGTTTCATCTCTTCCGGAGCGAGACCGTTGTTATTGCTCAAATAGCGAACGATGTCGTGAAGCTCTGCCGGCGTAAGCTTTAATCCATTCAGGCGGATCATCCGTTTAATCGCCTGATCCCACACCTCCGGACTCGTCCGTATGTACGAAAGGCGCTTCATCATGCCACTGGAGTCTCTTTGGTGGCAACCGCCGCATTTTTGAATAGTTAGTGGATCGTTGATCGCGATTCCCGCCGTTGCCGTCCCCTGCGCCATAGCAGCGCCGGGGAGGACAATGACGGAAGCGGCGGCCAGCAGAAGAGCAACGTTGTTATTTGCCCGCTGAATTCGCATGCTGGTAGTCCTTTGTCGAATCAAGGTTGACTATTGAGCGCCAGTATTCAGAAATTCAATCTGGCGCTCGCCATAAGTGACCGGGGGCCCGCGTTTTCCTGTGTTTGCACGTTGGTGAGGCTGCTGAATCCCGCAGTCCCAATGCTCAGATTGGACGGCGATGCATAATTGGGATGATTCAAGGCATTCGCCGCCGCCACTCCAAACTGCAGCTTCATGTGCTCCTTCAACTGGACGCTCTTGAATAAAGAAAGCGAAACCGCCTGTGTTCCCGGGCCAACCACGGAACCGACCGGAGAATCCCCGGCGCGGCCAATGTTGTTGGCGGGGT
>Ga0214192_1000097_pt1 | contig 49693 bp, 31 predicted proteins | sample TroBogEpilimnion_44_FD_153030 | JGI IMG/M metagenome (GOLD analysis project Ga0214192, IMG submission 153030) | Freshwater microbial communities from Trout Bog Lake, WI - 29JUL2008 epilimnion | ecosystem: Environmental > Aquatic > Freshwater > Lake > Epilimnion/Euphotic zone | place: Trout Bog... | reverse complement strand
ACTTAGTCGATGGCGCCTTAAAAATTTTTAGTGTTTTGGATACGGTACAAGCCCATCTACAGCAAATCAGCACTATTTCGATTATCAGCAAAGTCAATAATCCCCGTGTGATTATAAGTGCCGACCAGTATCACAACGATGCGCTAGCGCTGGCAAAAATTAATGCCGATGGTAATCTTTATACTTTATCCCTGACGGCTGAAAACGTTACTCAATTACCTAACGACCTGATTGATACCCATGTTAAACAAGTCAGCTTGACGGACACCAGTAGTCAATTAATTAGTCATTTGGATGAGCTACAAGCCGTTAATAATCGACTGGGCAAAATCACTTTCACCGACAGCACTAGCCCAACTATCACTTTATCTGCTCAGCAATACTGGGCTGATCATACGGTGTTCAGCAAAATTACCAGTGGTTATCAACTGGTACTCTCTAATGAAACAGCTTCCTATGCAATAAAAGATGCCATCAACAGCCATCTATCCGCTATCACCATTTCCGATAGTGCCTGGCATGTCCTCAATCATTGGAGTGAACTGTCTTCAATGCAGCAAATAACGCAAATAACGCTAACTGATACCACAATACCCACCATCACCTTATCGGCTTTGCAAATCAGCAGCGGGATCAAACTATTGAATACCATTGACTCAAGCTATCATTTAGTCGCAAAAGATACCGTCAGCGCCTTAAATCAGCTGGATTTAAATACGGTACAGAGTTCTGAATCGATAGAAATTATGCCCACTCAACTGGATGGCAATCTCACCATTGATCATTATATTACTCAGCTAAATTTGTCTTTACTGTCGTTGGCAAGCAATACCGTCATTGAAAAAAACTATGGTACAAACGGCACTGAAATAGATATTTTGACCAAAGACGTGCTCACTGAACAGATGATTTTTACTCATGACAACGAAGCTCAATTACACTTAACAGGGATTCCCAGCACCCAAATTCATTTCGTCTGATAGGTAAAATTCTATAAAAAAAATAGCTAATTACATCACTAGCTAATGGTTTTTAGCAAAAGATAACCACCAGTACACTGGAAATAGCAGCAAATTGAACCAAGGTATTATCCACCGGATGACTATTGACGAACAGCTTAAAAATACCGACATCAGGATGAAATAAATAACTCAAAACAGCAATGATTGCCCCCGTAATAAGAACGGCTTTCAGCAAATGGTGATGATTTTGAAGATATAAGCCATTTTAACAGGAACACCGGTACTGAGCATTTTGTAACCAGCAGCTATGTTTTTAAGAGGGAAAATAAAACTGAATTAGTTCTGTATCAGTTTTTATTAGTGGTAGTTTACCAGTTCCGTCTACCTATAATAACCGCCAATAATTTGCCGATAAAGCCCAATCAATATAAAATTAGTCATACTTAGTCATACTTTTGAGATGTTTTATGCCCACCACTGAAAAAATAAGTATCTCTTTAACCGCTGATTTAGCCTCACTGGTAAAAAATGCCGTTGATAACGGTTACTATGCTTCAACCAGTGAAGTGATTAGAGAAGCCCTTAGAGATTGGAAACACAAACAGCAAACACAAAAATTAAGCCTTTTATGGCAAGAAGGCATTAATAGTGGTTCAGCGGGTGTTCTTGATATAGAAGCGATCAAACAAGAAGCCAGAAAAAAGCATCAAGATAAATGAGAACATTAACACATACCCATAGAGCTAGACTTGATCTATTGTCTATCTGGGAATATGTCGCTAAAGACAATCTGAACGCTGCAGATAGATTACTTGATCTAATCCATGAGAAAAGCATTTTACTGAGTGAGCATAGCCAACTAGGACAAGCTCGACCAGATATTGCCTTAGATATGCGTTATCTACCTGTAAAAAGTTATCTTATCCTTTACCGTGAACAATCATCAGGAATAGAAATTGTCCGTGTTCTACATGGTTCGAGAGATTTAGATACACTAATAAAAATGGATGATTGGCAATAAAAATGAAAGTAATAGGGTGGCGACAGACGAAACAAAATATAAACCCTGTTAAGCTTTTAAAATTAAAGACTATTTTCTTAATAAAAGAATTTAGCTTTACTTTTCGTACCGTTGAAATTCAAATCACCTATTGTTGTATCAATGACATTGGTAATAGCTGTATACCTAATAGACCAGTTTTATATAAAAACCTTAAGCTATGATTAAAAAAATAATATGTATATTTACTGTGCTAATTATTATCACAGGTTGCGATAGTAATAATTTATTAGAGAAGATTGGATTAAAAGAAAAAACAACTAATATTATACAAGAAAGAAATGGAATTGCTTATTTACCAAATGAAGAAACCCCATTTACTGGTAAATATGAAGTTTTTTATGCTAACGGACAGAAAAATTTTTATACACACTTAATTAACGGAAAAAAAGAAGGGTTAGCTACAATTTGGTTTGAGAATGGGCAAAAGAGCATTGAAGTAAACAATAAAGACGGAAAAAAAGACGGATTAGCTACATATTGGTTTGAAAATGGGCAAAAGAGCATTGAAGTAAACAATAAAGACGGAAAAGAAGACGGATTAGCTACATATTGGTTTAAAAATGGAAAAAAACAAACTGAAATAAATTACACGAACGGAATACAAGAAGGATTAGTGACAGTTTGGTTTGAAAATGAACAGCCGCACTATAAAGTAAACTATAAGAATGGAAAAGAAGACGGATTAGCTACATATTGGTTTGAAAATGGGCAAAAAAGTATTGAAATAAACTACAGGAATGGAATAAAAGAAGGTTTAGCTACATATTGGTTTGAAAATGGAAAAAAACAAATTGAAATAAACTATACGAACGGAATAAAAAACGTTAATTAATGATTACTATTTATGATTTTTATATGAAAAATACAATGTTGTTATGTGTCTCTTTAATTTTTTTAATATCAGAAGCTAAAGCCGATAGTCCAGAATGTACGGCTATAGGACTTGCCGCATTTACAGCAAAGAATATTGAACTTAGTGGTTGCGGTAACTCTGGAAATACTAGTTTAAAAGGTCTTGATTTATTCGGTAACTGCTTATTATCTGAATCGGTTATACAGAAAGTTATGTTAACAGCAAAAAATGATGTTAAATCTATGAGTTGTTCACAAAGCAAGGAAATGTATGATGGTCTAACAAAAACTATCTTACTTTTAATGAATCATCATTAACCCAGCAATAAGGACGCTTTGTAGAATACCTAAGCTAACTACCCAGAGTAGTAAATTGGCTTTAATCTCTGCAATCTCACGCTTTAAATCAGAGCGTACTAACTCGATTTTTAAATCAGTTTCTATTAAGTCGCTTTTTGTAGCTAATTATTAAGTTATAGCCATGATTAAGCCCTTTTTAAAATATTAGCCACTGTTGAAGGATGCTAATTAGCGCCGCATCTGAACTTAACACCCTTGTCTTTCAGTATCTTTAATGCCACAACTGAGTAGCCCAACTGACTAATTAGTTTTAGGAATAGAAGCATTAATGAGTTTAGCCAAACGCGCCACCCCATGCTGGATCACTTTTTCATGATTTCCTTTCAATTCAATATCAAAATTACCAATCAGTCGTCCGGTTTTTACCTCAATCAGATGCGCTAACAGATAAGAAAATAAAAAACTGGGTTTACTGTGCTGACTGACTAAAATCCAGTCGGCGCCAACTTGTTTTCCCAATGTGACAGCTGCTTCATTGAAATGAAATAAATAACCCAATTCAGCATTGCTAGCAGCCTGAGTAGTTGCATCAATAGGCACCAGTTGATAATCCCCGCCCTGTGCGACTAACGACTGCAGCAATAACGGTCTAATAGTGGCTGTACGCACCAATTCTTGTGGTTGATTCGGTAATGCTGACACGTCACTCAGCTCAAAATCAGCTATCGCCAAACGAGTCTGTGCACCCACTGAACTGCTAAACAGTAAACCCCATGCTAATCCAATCAATAATTGCCTTAATGTCATTATCTTACCCTCTCAATGGTATCAGTAGGTTATCAGTTAGATTAAGGTAAATGATAATGAAGGATATGTCATCACATTTAAGTCTTGAAAAATCCATCTGATTATGTAAGCTCACCATGACTGATAATGGTAGAATCCTTGTATCATTGAACAGTAACGTTGAGCTTAACAGCTAGGTGGTATAAATGAAGCGTTTATTTCATATGAGTTGGCTGTTGTTATTAAGCGTAGTCATTACACTTTTTGTCTGGCTAAGACCTATACCCACCAATTTCCTCAACTACCTGATTTGGAAAGTAACCACCTCTGTCACTACAGAAACTGGTAACATCAGCTATCAGGGGGCGCAGATTCATTACGTTTCCTATGGTCAAGGTGAACCAGTGCTATTGCTTCATGGTGGTCTCAGTAACAAACTGAGCTGGTTCTCCCAAATTCCTTGGCTGGTAACTGCCGGAAGACGCGTTATCCTGATCGACACCCGAGGTCATGGTGAATCCACAACGGGCAGTACCGCACTGAGCTACCAAATTTTTGCCCAAGATACCCTGCAAGTGCTGGATAAACTTAATATCCAATCAACTGATATTGTCGGCTGGAGTGATGGCGGTATTACTGCACTGTTATTAGGACTTGAAGCCCCCCAAAGAGTTCGACGCATCGTTGCCATCAGCGCCAACTTTAACCCTTCCGGTATAGTACCTGAAGCAACGATAACCGATAACGAGCCACTCGCTGATTCCCTGCTCAGCAACATCAATCATGCTCTGCGCAGCTGGTGGTCTGGTGCAGGCTCTAGACACGCCGCGCTAGAATCAGAAATCAAAGCTTTATGGCGCACCGAACCACAATGGGGACATGACGATTTGCAAGCGATTAAAGCGCCAACCTTAGTGATTGTTGGCGAAAATGACATTATTGATCTGGTACATTCAAGTGAATTAGCTAAAATGTTAACTCATGGCAAACTTGAATTTGTTGCTGATGCAGGGCATTCTGCTCCAGTCACCCATGCCCCAGAAATCAACCAGTTAATCGCTAATTTTTTAGACATTAATGCCACATTTTAAAAAAGAGCAAGCTATGAATATCAAAAAAATCGCGCTAGTTTATTTTTTGCTCAGTTTAATCGCTTTAGGTATCGGTTTATTTAGCCATATCCATTCGCCCGTTATCAACAAATCCAAATATATCGAAGGCTTTGGTGAGGTAACGGTTGCCCAGCCACTCTGGGATTCTAAAGGTTTGGCTTTAGTATTTGCCAATAGCAAACAATTTTCAGCAGATACTTTAAAACAACATTTAGGCGATAAACTAACACTGGTCATAGTCGATTCAGAACAATTTTTTAAAACTTATAACAGCACTACCGGACAGTGTCTGGATGCAAAAGCCACTTCGACCGCTATAGAAAATCTACTAACCACATTATCACTAACATCAACCCAACCATTAATAGTTGCTGGAATTTCCGAAGGTGCATTGCTGCCTTTTCTCAACGCCCAATCAACTATTGGACAAACTGTCACCAACTTGGCAATTGATTTTTCTGTTAACCTACCTGACAATCTGGTCTTGTGTCCACCTTTAACCACTCAAGCACAATCTCAGCATAAAACCTTAAACTACTCGAATACATTGCACAATCATTGGCGTGCCGTGTGGACCGACCAACCGGCAAAACAAACTGCCATCTTTATTAAGGAATCAGGTAATGTTGATACTCGCATTGCCGCTTACGATACCCCACTAGATACCGTACTGGCAGAAGAACTGACAACCCTGATAGGGCAATCCGATCAAACCGCACCCCCACTGCCAATCGTTGACGTTCCTGCTAAAACCGCAAATGAGACAACTACCATTTTCTATTCGGGCGATGGTGGCTGGCGTGATCTGGACAGAATTATTGCCACAGAAATGGCTGCCATGAACTATTCAGTCGTTGGCGTTGATGTATTACGATATTTCTGGGAACACAAAAGCCCTGAACAAACTGCGTCAGACCTATCGGCAACCATGGCATATTACCGAAAAAATCGGGGCATAAAGTTTTTTGTATTAGCCGGTTATTCGTTTGGTGCCGACATCCTACCTGCTGTCTATAATCGCCTATCGCAACAGGATAAAGACAGTGTTGTCTTATTGACATTATTGGCACTGGCAAAAAATGCCGATTTTGAAATCCACGTATCTGGCTGGCTAGGTCAAAGTACCGGCGAATTAGCTCAATCTCCTGAACTGAGCAAAATACCCAAAAACAAACTGTTTTGTATCTATGGCAAAGAAGAAATAGCCGAAACTGCTTGCACCGATTTACTGAATAGCGACGCCACCGTTCTGGAGTTACCCGGCGGTCACCATTTCGATCAAGACTACCCAAAATTGACACGACAAATTTTAGATGTCTATCGGCAACATGGCATTAACTAACTCAACCTTTTTATTAGACCGCCATTATTAAGTTATGAATCGCCAAACTTTTAGTCGAATAATTCCTAAAATAGCCCACTTATTACCCATTGTCTTATTCATTTGTGCACTCGTTATCGTTCATGACCAACTGAAAGTCCATCGCATAAACGATATCCTGCATTCACTGCACGCCATGCCCATGCAGATTGTTTTTGCAGCACTCGCACTAACGGTGATTAATTATCTGGTACTCGCTGGTTATGACTGGCTGGCGTTACGGTTTACCGGACACACCCAGATACCTTTGCCGAAAATGATTGCCGCAGCCTTATTAAGCTATTCCATCAGTAACAATACTGGACATGCTTGGGCAGCTGGAGGCTCAATTCGCTACCGATTTTATTCTAAATGGGGAGTACCAGGCTGGGACATATTAAAAATATCATTATTTCAAACAGTCACCTACCTGTTAGGCGCACTAACTTTAGGTCTAGTAGGCAGTTTACTTTTACCGCACTATTTATCACCTAAAATTCAGGAGCCAGCCAGTATTCATTGGGTAAGCATGGTCTGCGCTCTGTCCTTACTGATTTATTGGGCAGCTATTTTTCTATGGCGTAAACCATTATTTATCAAAGAATTTCAATTATACCTGCCATCGCCAGCAATGACGCTTGCGCAAACGCTGGTCGCCTGCATCGATGTTGTCCTATCCTCACTAGTGCTTTGGGTATTACTGCTGGGTAAAGTTGACATTGGCTTTGGTGCCTTTATCGTGGTATTTGTAGTCGCTCAGGTTGTGGGAGTCATCAGTCAAGTGCCTGGTGGTATCGGCGTATTTGAAAGCGCGTTTCTTTGGCTAATGTCCAATATTGAAGCAACTGACCAACATTTAATTTTAATCGGCGCGTTACTACTCTATCGTATAATTTATTATTTCGTTCCCTTGCTCTTAGCTGGCATGGGGTTGTTGTCTTACGAGTTTTATAACCGATTTACCTTCATAGCTGAAAGCAGTGTCGCATTACGCCGTGCTTTAGCAACCATCATACCGCACCTGTATTCATTATTATTATTACTTGCCGGTAGTCTCTTACTGGTATCTGGTGCCTTACCTGCAAACAACCATATCATGCAATGGCTAAGTGATTTGCTGCCTTTGCCCGTCATTGAATTATCCCATTTAACCGGCAGTTTAATCGGTCTGCTGTTACTGTTTTTAGCACGCGGTATCCGCCTTAAAATTGATGTTGCCTGGTTTGCAAGTTTAATGTTGCTCACTCTAGGCATCATGACCTCATTGTTAAAAGGCTTCGACTGGCGTGAAGCATTGGTTCTATTAATTATTCTATTGCTGATGCTACCTACTCGCAGTCACTTTCAGCGAAAATCATCATTATTGCTTATGTCCTTTTCAAAACCTTGGCTGGTAACCATCACTATGGTATTGGTTGGATCAATTTGGTTAGGATTTTTCGCTTACCGTGATGTTCAATATGCACACGAATTATGGTGGCAATTTTCCTACGAAGGCAATGCCCCACGATTTTTACGAGCATTACTATTGATGGCAGTAGTTACTGTGTCTTTAGGATTGTTACGCTTACTAAGTGTTGCGCCGCCACACTTACCAGAAAAACCGTCAGCTGACGAATTAACTGAAGCACAAAATATTTTGGAACAATGCTCGCAAACACAGGGCTATCTGGCATTGCTCGGTGATAAATACCTGCTTTGGAATACCGAACGCAATGCCTTCATAATGTATGTAATAACACCACAATTTTGGATAGGCATGGGCGATCCCGTTGGCGAACCTTCAGCCTGTGAAAATTTACTTTGGCAATTTTTAGAACAAGCTGATCACTTTGGTGCTAAAGCAGTGTTTTATCAGGTCAGTTCAGAGCTATTACCCCATTACCTTGATTTAGGTTTGTCATTATTTAAACTCGGTGAAGAAGCCCGTGTCGATTTAACAACTTTCAGTCTACAAGGTAAACGACATGACAACCAACGCGGCGCCATCAATCGATTTAATAAAATCGGCTACCAATTTGAAATTTTGTCAGGTTTAACAGCAGCAACAGCCCTTCCCAGATTACGGCAAATTTCAGATGCTTGGTTAGCCAATAAAAATACCCACGAAAAAGGTTTCTCGCTCGGTTTTTTTGACGAAACTTATTTACAACGAACACCGATTGCTGTCATCAAAGATGAGGCGGGGCAAATTAAAGCCTTTGCCAATATCTGGCAAACCCAAAACCGTCAGGAATTGTCGATTGACTTAATGCGCTATGATCCAGAAAGCCCTAAAGGCATTATGGACTTTCTTTTTGCAGAACTGATGCTATGGGGAAAAGCCGAACATTACCAATGGTTTTCATTAGGCATGGCACCTCTGGCGGGATTAGAAAGACGACCCCTAGCGCCTTTATGGCATAAAATCGGCGCCGTCATTTTTGATATGGGCGATCAATTCTATAATTTTGGTGGTCTTTACGAATATAAAGCGAAATTTTTACCACAATGGCAACCTCGCTACCTTGCCGCCCCAGCGGGTTTGGCAATGCCGCGCACCTTAATGGCGATTACTCGACAAATTTCCGGAAGTTGGCAAGGTATTATTAGCAAATGATTCTATCCATAACTAAAAATCCGTTATTAACGTATCCAGATAATGAATTCTTACACCATAAAACAAGATGCAAAAATATAAAAAATTAATTCAGCAAATTTGACTGAACACTTGCTTCTGTTTTTTTGTGTACCAAAAACCAGTTTAAAGTTTTGTTGAGCTTAACAATAAAAGACATAAAATTAGTAGTCCAGCAACACCATAAATTACTAAAATACCTTTTTAATCATGATGTTAATAATATTTTTTCTTCAAATATCTTTGTAAATGCTCTAAGATGTCAAGGCGTTAATCATCGAGAATAATAAAATTGATGGACAAAAATTTTTTATGGCTTAGAACACTAAAAAGAAGTTATCTATGGCTCATAACAGTTCTGATTTCTTTGATATTATCAGAGCTGATTGTTTCGCTCATGGGCTTGTTACTAAAAGGCGAGATTACTGCTGATTATTTACTAACTGGGCTGGTAGCCTCCTCCCTTGTACCTTCAGTTATCGTTAATCTATTCGATGCTTGCTTTAAGCAGATTGAAAACCTTGAAGAAAATAACTCCCGTCTGCAAGAAGCCATTTTAAATAAAACAGAGAGTGAAGAAGAATTACGCAAATATATGATGGAATCCCTGCCGGGAATTTTTTATATGTTTGATAAATCTGGACAATTTCTAATGTGGAATCAAAATTTTGAAAAAACCACCCAACGCAAAGCAGATGAATTACACCAAATGCATCCGCTTGATTTGTTCGATATCACAGAAAGACACTTAGTCGCGCAACGAATCAAAGAAGTATTTTCTACAGGTCATGGAATTGTTGAAGCCAGCATTGTTGCCAAAGATGGCAGTTGCAACCCTTATTACTTGACAGGTTTACGTATTAACAGAGATGGACAGGAATTACTGATTGGTACTGGGGTAGATATTACCGAACGAAAACGTACTGAAGAACAAATCAACCAATTAGCATTTTATGACCCTTTAACTCATTTACCTAACCGTCGATTATTACTGGAACATATTCATCGAAGTATTGATGCTTGTAAGCGTTCAAACAAACAATTAGCTGTATTGATGTTGGATCTGGATAAATTTAAACCTATCAATGATAACTTTGGACATAGTGCAGGTGATACGCTTTTGAAATTAGTTGCCGAACGTCTAACAACAAGTGTACGTGCAAATGATTTGGTTGTACGTTTGGGGGGGGATGAGTTTGTCATTGTCATCAATGAAATTGATTCATTAGAGAATCTCAGTTGGACAGCAAATCGTATTATCGACAATTTAAGCCAACCGTTTTTAATTGAAGATCATAAATTTGTTCACATTGGAACAAGTATAGGAATTAGCATCTATCCTGATCAGGCTAGCAACACTGAAGAATTACTTGATCAAGCTGATACCGCATTGTATGCGGCTAAAAATCAAGGAAGAGGCTGTTTTAGCTACTTTTCCGAGGAAATGACTGAAAAAGCCAGAGAACGACTTACCTTAGAAACAAGCTTACGGCGTGCAATTGCACAGCAGGAATTACGCGTTTTTTTCCAACCGCAAATTGATATTGAAAGTGGTCAAATGATTGGTGCGGAAGCATTAGTACGTTGGTACAACCAAGATAAAAATCAGCTAATTTATCCCGGTCATTTTATACCTATAGCAGAAGAATCAGGACTGATTTTAAGCATAGGTGAATGGGTGTTAAGAGAAGCTTGTATGCTTGGTAAACAATGGCTTGATCAAGGTTTAAAACCGATCACGCTAGCTGTTAATGTTTCTCCTAATCAGTTTCAACGCTGTGATATAGCGGAATTAGTTAGTCGTGTACTCCATGATACTGGCTTTCCTGCCGATCATCTGGAACTAGAAATTACTGAAAGTGGCTTAATGAATAATCAGGATAATGCCATGGCTATTCTCAATAATCTTAATAATCTAGGTGTTGATCTAACTATTGATGATTTTGGTACGGGTTACTCATCACTGTCTTATCTTAAATACTTCCCTCTAAAAAAATTGAAAATTGATAAATGTTTTATTGACGATATTCCTTTTTCAGAAAGTGATATGACAATTGCCTCAAGCATTATTTCATTAGCGCATTGCTTAGGGCTTAAAGTGACAGCTGAAGGCGTAGAGACTCAAGAACAAATTACATTTTTACAGCAACAAGGTTGTGATAGTTATCAAGGTTTTTTATATTCTCAACCCATTTCAGCAGATGATTTCGCTATATTACTCTTCAGCAATAATGCGAGTTTAAACTAGATTCTCAATGACCCTGCCAGCATCTCAAATTTTCTCATCTCAGTAAACCATAAATTTTTAAAGAATTTTCAGCTAACCCTCATCACTCTTTGGGCACTCTGTAAACTAATTTGCTGGCATATAACAGCCAAATACAACTAGTTTAGTATTTACCAGCCAATCAATCCGTAACAACTAGAGATAGTTGCTTTTTTGATTGATTTGATTATATTAGCAATAGAAAACTTTACTTTCGATTCAACACAATGTAAGCGAATGGCAACAGAAACCAATACAGATGATATTGACCTGACTAGCTGTGATAAGGAACCAATTCAGTTTTGTGGTGCTATCATGCCACATGGTGTTCTCATGGTTATTCAACCGAATAATTACACCATACTGGCAATCAGTACAAATGCTGTCGAAGAATTTGACATAGCAAGCAGCCATTCACTAGCTCATATCAGTACCCTTTTTAAGACAGACTGCTACGACAAAATAAATACACTTTTGACAAAGATTGCAGATAAGCAATCAAGTCCACCATCTTATTTAGGTCGTTATCAGGTTGGTAAAAGTCAAAAATTGTATGATATTTTCGCCCATCGTTCAAATCAATATATAGTTATTGAATTTTTGATTTTAAACACAAACGATGATGTTGATTTACACGAACTGGTACGTATAAAACCCAATGAAACTGAAGCCGCTCTTCAGTCTTCTGCAAACTGGCAAGAAGCCATAGCTATTACCACGGCAGAGCTAAAACAGATTACCGAATTCAATACCGTATTAGGAATTCGTGTTTTAGATGATGGCTCAAGCCAAGTTATTGCCGAGTCTCGTGATGGAGTGTTTCCTCCGTTTATTGACAAACGTTTCCCCCGTTCAGATATACCTCAACCCGGTAGGTCACAAATGACGCTTATGCCGATGATGTATACACCGGCAATGAATTATGAACCTTTACCAATAACCAATACTCACATAGCATTCGATCCAGCCCAACTTGACCTGACTTATGCATTACTTAGAAGCACTTCCCCCATGTGCAGGAAGTTCTATTTAAATGTAGGTGTACATGCCCGCGCAGTCTTTTCAATATTAGATCAAGGTAAGCTTTGGGGATTTTTTGTTTGCTGGCACGCAAAACCAAAAAGCTTAGGTATTTTACAGCGGACGATGAGTCAATCTTTTGCGGGGCTTGCCGGACAATTTATACTAGAAAAAGCAAGATCTCAAAGAAATCAAGAAGCATTAGATACTAAACTAATGACTTCATATTTAGCTATCAACCTAGCAAAAGACCTAACTAACCATGCATGGTTCGATTTAGCTCAGAGTATTGTCAACAATCTGGATGTTTCAGGTGTCATCATTCTGGTTGATGATGAACAAATCAATATCGGAAAAACGCTTCCAGAAAACAGCTTAAAAAAGTTGTTGATTTGGCTTAATCAACAAGATGATTTTTATTTTACTGACAGCTATTCCGATATTAATGAAGAGCATTCCAACCAATTTGCAGATGCCAGAGGCATTATTGCCATGCGATTAATGGGGGGGGAAAGGAAACATTATTTTATTAAGACCGGAGTGGGTCCATGAAGTGATATGGGCTGGCGACCCACGCAAACCAGTCGAAATTGATAGCTTTTCAGGTACACAAAGATTAACCGCTCGAGGTTCATTTGATACCTGGCGAGAAGACGTTAAAGGTAAAGCTCGCCCATGGCAAGATTATGAAATTCAAGCACTGCAGGAATTGCAAAGAGAAATTAACAAGATTCACGAAAAAAAACAACTTACTAAATCCCTGTTAGAGACCACCTCGTGGTTCCAAACTGTCGTCGAATCAACCGAAGAAGCCATCATAGGTAAAAATCAGGACGGAGTAATCATTAGTTGGAACAGAGGAGCTGAACTTATATACGGTTATAAGCGATCAGAAATCATCGGTCTAAACATTAACACCTTAAATATTAAAAAAGTCAAAGCATCAGCAAAAAAAATAATTACCAGTCACACAGGGCAATATGAACTTCAGCGACAAAAAAAAGATGGGGAACTTATTTTCGTGGCTATATCAGAATCCCCTATTCGCAATTCAGACGGTCAATTAACGAAAGAATTAATCGAAATTAGCCGCGACATTTCTGAACAAATTAAAACGCAAAACAATTATCGAGTTAGTCAGCAACGATTTGAAAAATTATTTAACAATGCCCCTATCCCGCTTTGCTTAATCAACAGTCAGGGACACATACTCAATAGCAATCAGCTATTTGATAGCAAGTTTAGTATTTTATTAAATGGTCATTCGATAGTTAGAGAATTTGAAACAACAGACAAAATTCCTCAGTCATTTTTAACTTTTATCCAGCAAATTGATTCATTGGTAAATAAAAACAATATTGAATGCTTTGTAATCAACAATGAAAATAACGAAAAACTAAATATACTTATTTCAGTCAATCAGATTAGTCATGATGAATTATTAGTCGCCATTACCGATGTAACCGCTTTAAGAGAAGTTCAAAAAGAATTGGTTGAACACCGAGATCATCTAGAAGAACTAGTTCAAGCGCGTACTCAGCAGTTACAATTAACCACACAGGAATTATCCTTAGCTAAAGAGCAAGCTGAAATAGCGAATAAAGCCAAAAGTATTTTTATTGCTAATTTAAGCCATGAAATTAGAACCCCTATGAATGGTATCTTAGGGTTGTGTTATCTCATGGAAAAACATTCTTTATCACCGACCGTGACTGATATTCTTAATCGCATGAAGCAATCCAGTCACTCTTTAGTCCATATTATTAATGATATTTTAGATTTTTCTAAAATTGAAGCTAATCATCTAGACATTGAAAAACGTGCTTTTAATCTTAACTCGGTTTTAGATAACATAGCTGTTACCTTCTCAACAACCATCATTGAAAAACCAGTCGAACTAATTATTCATCCCATTCCTACAGAAGGCGAATATCTTATCGGTGATGAACTGCGATTGACTCAAATCTTAATCAATCTAGTCAGCAATGCTATTAAATTTACTGAGCAAGGAGAAATTACGGTATCTATTGTAAAAAATAATTTTCTCTCAGTAGAAAATATTATACGTTTAAAATTTTCTGTATCTGACACAGGTATTGGTATCGCTGATGATGATATAGAAAAAATTTTTAAACCTTTTAACCAAGCAGACATCAGCACTACTCGAATCTATGGCGGAACAGGTCTTGGCTTAAGTATTAGTCAAAAACTGGTTGCTAAAATGGGTGGCGAACTTTTAGTTAATAGTCAACTAGGCACAGGCAGTGAATTTTATTTTGAACTCGATTTTGCTCGGCAAAATATAGACAGCCAAAGAAGTTCCGCGTTACCAAAACAAAATGTACTGTTAATAAACAAAAATCAAAAGCTATCAAATTGCATTAAAACTATTGTTTTAAGCTTTGGATGGGATATTGATATTATCGAAGATATTAATAGCCTTTTTGTGGACGAAACCATTCAGAAAACACCATACACTATTACTTTAATTGATTGGGCAATACAAGATTTTGAAAATATCTTAGACAAACTTGCAATATCAGTGGATCCGGATCAATTGATTATTATGATGACTGCTAGACAGCGAAGCCATGAGGAACAGATCATCAGTAAACTTGGTTACTCTATTATTTCTAAACCCATTACATCATCCATTTTATTTGACTGCGTATCAAAAATTAAGCTTTGGAACAAAGAATACAAAAAACAAACAATACTAGAGAATGAACAATCATTAGCCGGTCTGAAAATATTAATCGTTGATGACAGTGACATTAACCGTCAAGTTGCGCAAGAAATTTTAGAAGCTGAAGGGGCTATTACCTTTTTGGCCGAAAATGGTCGTTCAGCTTTAGCTATTTTAGAAGAAGGCGACCAAGAATTAGATGTAGTGTTAATGGATATACAAATGCCCATTATGGATGGTTATACTGCAACCAGACACATTAGGGAAAATAACAAATTTGGCAAACTACCCATCATTGCCTTGACTGCTGGCGTCTATAAAGAACAACAAATAGAAGCACAAACAGCAGGTGTCAATGCATTTGTCGGCAAACCTTTTCAACCAAATGAACTTATTAGAATAATTTTAACTGTATTACCCGAACAAAAAAGGCACAGGGATTTACCTAATTCCGTTCACACCGCACCAGCAACTATCAACAGTGACTGTTTAATTGATATAGAGTTTGCAGTATCCGTTTTTCGTTCAAAAGAATTTCTTTACCGTTTATTAAAGGAGTTTGTAGAGCGATATCAGCCCTTAATAGCTGAATTCGAGAACGCTACGCCAACAGAACAACTTTTTTCTTTGATTCATAAACTAGGTGGAGCAGCAGGACAACTTGGTTTAATGAGAGTTGCCAAAGTTGCTCAAGAAGCTGAGAAAGTAAAATTAAACAATAAAGAGTTCACAAAAATCCTTCTCGATCTAAAGCAGGCACTTCAAGAAACTTTACAAAAAATTGAAGAATTATTGGTTAACCAGCCCAAACCAATGTTAACCGAAGTGCCTGATAACCACTCAAATAAATTTTTAGCAGAAAAACTGCAAGAACTCTATGCGATATTACAAAGTGACGATATTGATCAAATTGAACCCAAAATGGATTCGTTACGACAGCTAGGACTGGATACAATATTTAATTCTGCTTACCAAGCTATTAGCAATTTCGATTTTAGACAAGCAGAAGTTTTACTTGAAACGATCGCCAAAAAATACGACATAAATTTAGGAAATTAACAATGCCAATAGGTCCTATATTAGTTGTTGATGATGAGCCTACAAATTTACAAGCTATACGTCAGGTATTATCAACAAACTACAAGCTAGTGTATGCCAATAATGGTAAAAGTGCATTAGAATCAGCAGTTAAACATAATCCGGCTTTAATTTTGCTAGATATCGATATGCCTGATATGAATGGCTATGAAGTATGTCGAATTCTAAAGACCATGCCTGAAACAGAAGGAACACCGATAATTTTTGTCAGCGGTCTTAAAGAAATCGGTAATGAAACAATAGGGTTCGAATGTGGTGCGATTGATTACATTGTCAAACCGATTACCCCGCAAATTCTTCTCGCTCGAATTAAAGCGCATCTTTCAACTGTACATGCCAGCCGCTTAGATAAAAGTTATCGTGATGCTGTTTATATGCTCGGAAAAGCGGGGCATTATAACGATACCGATACCGGCATACATATTTGGCGTATGGCTGCGTATGCAAGACAATTAGCTGAATCGCTTGGTTGTGAAAATGAACTTTGCAAACAAATCGAATTAGCCGCTCCAATGCATGATACCGGCAAAATAGGAATACCCAGTAATATTCTACGGAAACCAGATAAACTGAATGCCGAAGAATGGGAAATTATGAAAACTCACACCACTATTGGCTATGAAATATTAAGCCAAAGTGACGCAACCGTTTTTAAAATGGCGGCTGAAATTGCGCTTCGACATCACGAAAAATGGGATGGTAGTGGTTATCCAAGCGGGTTGGCAGGTAACAGCATTCCATTAGTCGCAAGGATTGTTGCTATTGCAGATGTGTTCGATGCCTTAACCATGGAACGTCCCTATAAAAAAGCTTGGGAAACAACGGACGCTATTGATTTTTTGGAAAAAAACTCAGGAAGTCATTTTGACCCTGAATTAGTTAGCGCCTTTTCAAAAAACATCAGCAAAATACTAGAAATCAAATGTCGTTGGGAAGAATTAGAAATAATTAATCCCCTATCAATTTAAGTTGCTTACAAAACTCCGCGTAAAGTAACACGGTGTAAAGCAAGTATTTGTGAAACCAATAATCATGAGCTGGGTATGCAAAGTATCTAGCCCCTCCTCAAAAGCTGAACATTTAATCAGCGAATTTAGCAGCACCTATCGACATTAGGCGAAGTTTCGCGTAGTAGAATTATGCTTAATACTAACTTCCCGTTTACATTAGCTCGTCCAATTACCCTGCCAACAATTCAAATTTTATCCTTCAAATAAACCATAAATTTTTACAGAATTTTTACCCAGTTTCGACTTAGACTGTAAGCTGTTTAATTTCTGATGCAAACATCAGTAAATAATAGCGTCATTTTATATAAAGGTGGATTAATGAGTAGTCTATATCTAGTTTTAATCATTGGCTTTTTTGCTGTCACCATCACCCTGATTTATGCCTGTGAAAAATTAAGGGGGCAATCATGAGCTGGATTTATTTGTTAAGTACAGTACTGGCAGCAGCAATATTTATTTACCTGCTGGCTGCCCTGTTTTATCCGGAGAAATTCTAATGACCAGCAACAGTTTTTTTCAAATCATTTTGTATATCATCACCCTTTTGGCGCTCAGCAAACCACTTGGCTGGTATATGGCGAAAGTCTATCAAGGCGAATTAGTAGCTTTTAATCGCTGGTTAGCACCGTTGGAAACACTCATCTATCGACTGTCCGGTATTAACCCCCAAGAGGATATGCGCTGGACCGACTATGCACTGGGGCTATTAGTTTTTAACCTGTTAGGAATCTTGACTGTTTTTGGTTTACAACTAGTGCAAAATTACCTACCGTTTAATCCTCAGGGCTTACCCAATATCAGCCCAGACTCTGCTTTTAATACTGCCGTCAGTTTTGCAACCAATACCAATTGGCAAGGCTACAGTGGTGAAGTAACCATGAGTTACTTAACACAAATGTTAGCACTGACAGTTCAAAACTTTGTTTCTGCGGCAGCCGGCATGGCAACTTTAGTCGCATTAATTCGCGGATTTAACCGACGCAATGCCAATAATATCGGTAATTTCTGGGTAGATCTTACCCGTAGCACCCTTTATATATTAATGCCCTTATCGCTCGTTTTGGCGATCATTTTAGTCGGACAAGGCGTCGTACAAACATTCAGTGCTTATAAAACAGTAACCCTTATGGAAAGTGTTACCTATGAACAAGCCAAACTCGGTGCCGATGGACAGGCACTAGTGGACAGTAACAACAATCCCGTTATGGAATCAGTTGTTACTAAAAAACAAACGATAGCCGTGGGTCCAGCTGCATCACAAGTAGCTATTAAACAACTGGGCACTAACGGTGGAGGATTTTTTAATGTCAACTCTGCTCACCCTTTAGAGAACCCAACTCCCTTTAGTAATTTTCTGGAAATGCTGGCGATTTTGTTAATACCTGCTGCGCTTTGCTATACCTTCGGTTTGATGGTCGGCGATACTCGACAAGGCTGGGCTATTCTAGCAGCTATGACTCTGGTACTGGTCACACTGATTTTTGTTACCGTACCGGCAGAACAACATATCAATCCTGTTTTGACCGCAATGAACATTGACCAAATAGCCAGTGACAATCAGGCTGGTGGAAACATGGAAGGTAAAGAAACTCGTTTTGGTATTGTTAATTCCGCCTTATGGGCAGTCGTTACTACAGCAGCTTCGAATGGGTCAGTCAATGCCATGCACGATTCCTTTACCCCCATCGGCGGCATGATACCCATGTGGCTAATGCAATTAGGTGAAGTCATTTTCGGCGGTGTCGGCTCTGGACTTTACGGTATGCTCATGTTTGCCATTGTCGCTGTCTTTGTCTCTGGTTTAATGATTGGTCGTACACCTGAATATTTAGGGAAAAAAATCGAAGCCTATGAAATGAAAATGGCGGCTATCACTATTCTTATTCCACCATTGATGGTACTCGGAGGCACTGCAATTGCGGTGATGGTCGATCTAGGTAAAGCCTCTGTTTTTAATCCTGGCGCACATGGATTTAGTGAAGTGTTATACGCCTTCTCATCAACAGGTAACAATAATGGCAGTGCTTTTGGCGGTATTTCTGCCAATACCCCTTTCTACAATACTATGTTGGGTATAGCTATGCTGTTTGCGCGTTACTGGCTGGCAATACCGGTACTGGCAATTGCCGGTTCTTTAGCTGCCAAAAAGACCGTACCTGCGGGTCCAGGAACTTTACCGACACATACACCGCTTTTTGTGGCGTTGCTGATCGGTACCGTACTTATGGTCGGTGCGCTGACTTTTGTACCTGCACTAGCACTGGGACCTGTAGTCGAACATCTGCAAATGATCGGCGCTCAATTACCTAAATAATTTTTGAGTGGGTAAAAATGCCCTCGCCCATTACCAACTATGAAGGAAAATTTCATGAGTAATCAATCTGTTTCCATGTCTTTGTGGGATCCACAAATTCTTGGCGAAGCCTTTGTCGATTCATTTCGTAAACTGACACCCCAACAGCAATGGAAAAATCCAGTCATGTTTGTTGTTTATATCGGCAGCCTATTGACCACCCTGCTTTGGGTTATGGCTCTTAACGGTGACAGTAAAGACCCCGCCAATTTTATACTCGCTGTCAGCTTATGGCTCTGGGGTACTGTTCTGTTCGCCAATTTTGCTGAAGCCGTCGCCGAAGGGCGTAGTAAAGCACAAGCCGCGTTTTTACGTAGTGCCAAACGAGATATTGCCGCCAAAAAACTCGATGAACCTTATTATGGCGCCAATTATTCTAAAGTAGCAGGTTCAAGTTTACGACGGGGTGATGTCGTATTAATAGAAGCGGGAGATTTTATCCCCGGTGATGGCGATGTCATTGAAGGGGTTGCTTCAGTAGACGAAAGTGCGATTACCGGCGAAAGCGCACCCGTTATCCGTGAATCCGGTGGTGATTTTAGCTCCGTCACCGGTGGTACGCGCGTCTTGTCTGATTGGTTAGTAGTACACATTACCGCCAACCCCGGCGAAGCGTTTCTAGATCGTATGATATCAATGGTAGAAGGCGCCAAACGCCAAAAAACACCTAATGAAATCGCGCTAACCATTTTACTGGTTGCATTAACTTTAGTCTTTCTCATGGCAACAGTGACCCTGCTGCCGTTTTCCCTGTATGCCGTCGAGACTTCAGGGGCAGGTCAACCGATTACTATTACCGTACTGGTAGCTCTGTTAGTCTGTTTAATTCCAACAACTATTGGTGGTTTATTATCAGCCATTGGCGTTGCCGGTATTGGTCGTATGATGCAAAAAAATGTCATCGCAACTTCTGGTAGAGCGGTAGAAGCAGCAGGTGATATTGACGTATTACTATTAGATAAAACAGGGACCATCACCTTGGGTAATCGACAAGCATCGGCTTTTGTCACCGCTAGAGGAGTTACCGAACAAGAATTGGCAGACGCTGCTCAACTGGCGTCACTCGCCGATGAAACGCCAGAAGGACGCAGTGTAGTAGTCTTAGCAAAACAAAAATATGGACTTAGAGAGCGTGATGTACAATCTTTAGGGGCAAGCTTTGTACATTTTACCGCTCAAACGCGAATGAGTGGTGTCGATATTGAAGGTCGCCAAATTCGTAAAGGTGCTGCCGATTCCATTCGTCATCACATTGAAGAACTTGGTGGTCAATTTCCACCAGAACTGGTAAAAATGGTCGATGATATTGCCCGCCGAGGCAGTACTCCACTGGTCGTTGCCGATGGCACACGCGTACTGGGCGTCATCGAACTCAAAGACATTGTTAAAGGTGGCATTAAGGAACGTTTCGCCGAACTGCGCAAAATGGGCATCAAAACCATTATGATTACCGGCGACAATCGCTTAACTGCAGCGGCTATTGCCGCCGAAGCCGGCGTTGATGATTTTCTCGCAGAAGCAACCCCTGAAGCCAAATTAAAACTCATTCGTCAATATCAGGCGGAAGGTCGGCTAGTCGCCATGACCGGTGATGGTACTAACGATGCACCTGCACTAGCTCAAGCCGATGTGGCGGTCGCCATGAACAGCGGCACACAGGCAGCTAAAGAAGCAGGCAATATGGTTGATCTTGATTCCAACCCAACCAAATTAATTGAAATCGTTGAAACCGGAAAGCAAATGCTAATGACGCGAGGTGCTTTAACCACCTTCAGCATTGCCAATGATGTTGCAAAATATTTCGCTATTATTCCTGCCGCTTTTGCTAGTACCTATCCGGTACTGAATGTCTTGAACGTGATGAACTTGGCAACTCCAGACAGTGCCATTCTATCAGCGGTCATTTTTAATGCCCTTATTATTGTCGCTCTAATACCACTGGCTTTAAAAGGGATTCAATACCGCCCGGTAGGCGCTGCCGCGCTACTACAAAACAACCTGCTCATTTACGGCGTGGGTGGATTAATCGTTCCCTTTATAGGGATAAAAGCAATTGACCTGATTCTGGTTACCTTAGGTCTGGTTTAAAGGAGATAATCATGATTAAACATATTAAACCAGCACTCTTATTATTTATAATTTTAACGGTGTTAACAGGCGTTATTTATCCAGCAATAGTGACAGGTCTGGCACAACTACTGTTTCCATCTCAGGCTAACGGTAGTTTAATAACTAACAGTAACGGCAACCCACAAGGTTCTAGCCTGATTGGTCAAGCGTTTACCAACCCAGCTTATTTCTGGAGTAGACCTTCTGCTACCAGCCCTTTCCCTGATAATGCAGGCGCTTCCAGTGGCTCCAACCTTGGACCAACCAATCCCGCTTTGGTCGCAGCGATTAAAGCACGAGTCGAAGCATTAAAAGCAGCCGATCCTGAAAATACAGCACCGATTCCGATTGATCTGATTACCGCTTCTGGCAGTGGTCTAGACCCTCATATCAGCCCAGCCGCCGCTAACTATCAGCTTAATCGTATCGCCAAAATTCGTCACATGAGTCTTGATAAACTCCAGAATTTAGTAGCTGAAAATACTGAATCTCGACAATTTGGAATATTCGGAGAACCCCGCGTTAATGTGCTCACATTAAATCAGGCTTTGGATACCATTCATTAATTTGGCTTAATTCTGACCGTGTTAGACAACCCTTACGGCGATCTAATACGGTTAATAGCAACTCTAACTTATACAATCAGGTTTATTATAAAAAATAGAGGTTTTTTCAAATATAATTATCGTCATGGAAATGATGTCATGTCATTTCCATTTAATAATTCACAAAAAACAGCCAGCTATTAAAAATAAATCGAAGGAAAAATTACTATGAACTTACTAGTAGACACTCAAAAAGCCTTGCTATGGGGACAAGTCATCTTAACGGATGTCCTAAAATCGAGAAAATTAGCTTATTTAGTTTTGCTTGCCATTATCATCACCTTAACCGTTGGACTAATTCTCTTTATCATTGATCCCAACATCAAATCACCTATCGATGGCATCTGGTCAGCTTGGGTAACGATGACACATGTAGGTTTTGGTGATGTAGTACCTGTCTCATTTTTTGGTCGACTTCTGGCTGCTGCACTTATTCTATTTGGACTTCTGTTATTCTCACTATTTACCGCACTGGTTTCTGTCACGTTAATAGACAAACATCTGGATTTAAGCGACGAAACCCTGCTGGAACCTCATCAAGACAGAAGTCAAAAAACCAGAGATGATCTAATTCTTGCTGAACTGGCAAAATTGAATCAACGTATGGAGCAATTAGAACTGCAATTATCACAGCATAACAAACATCCTGTCGAATCATCCCAAATCAGAATCTGACTAAAATTGAGCATGAAACACTCAACAGCCATTCTGCAGCCAATTGCTACACCTGAAATGATAGGTGAATCGCCCAGTATGCAAAAAATCTTACAGACCATCAAAAAGTTGGCGCCTACGACTGTCACCGTACTCATTAACGGCGAATCAGGAACAGGTAAAGAATTAATAGCACGGGCTTTACACAGCCAAAGTCATCGAGCAGAAAAACCATTTATAGCAATTAATATGGCAGCCATACCACGAGAGCTTATGGAGTCAGAGTTATTTGGTCACGAACGTGGTGCTTTCACCGGCGCCCATAACCGGCGCGAAGGACGCTTTGAGCAGGCAAACGGAGGAACGCTCTTTCTCGATGAAATAGGTGATATGCCTTTAGAAATGCAAACCCGATTACTGAGAGTCCTTGCCGAAGGCGAGTTTTATCCTGTAGGTGCGCAAATTCCAGTTAAAGTGGATGTCCGCATTATTACGGCAACACACCAAAAACTGGAAATATGTGTTGCCGAAGGACGCTTCCGAGAAGATTTATACTATCGCTTAAATGTCATTCGTATTCAACTACCGCCTCTAAGAAACCGAAGCGAAGACATCCCAAAACTATTAAAACATTTTCTTCAGAAATCGAGCATTCTATTGAACGAAAAATGCAAAAATCTCTGTCCAGAAACAGAAAAACACCTTTGCGACCTGGATTGGCCTGGGAATATACGTCAGTTGGAAAACTTTTGCTATTGGTTAACAGTCATGGTGCCCAGCCAAAACATTAAATTATGTGATCTACCGCATGAACAGTTACAAACGACAAAACTTTGTGAAAATGTAGATTGGCAAAAAGGACTGCACCAATGGGTGGAAAACCAATTGGAAACAGGGGCTCACGATGTCGCTAAACAAGTCTTATTTTCTGCAGAAAAAGTACTAATTCTCTCAGCCTTGCAACAAAGTCGGGGACGCCGTTATATTGCCGCCCAACGTTTGGGTTACAGTCGAAATACACTGACACGAAAAATGCGTGAATATAATTTATGAAAATTATAAAAATCAGCAATTAATCTGCTAATAAGCTTTTCTGTCAATAGCTGAGGATTTTTAACGATGAATATTGAACGCCCTAATCCAGACGAATTACTGGCGCGTGTTGAACGTGAAGAAGCACGTGCCAATCGGGGCAACCTGAAAATATTTTTTGGTGCAGCTGCCGGTGTCGGTAAAACTTTTTCCATGTTACTGGCAGCACGGGAAAAACGGAACGAAAATATTGATATTATCGTCGGTCTGGTAGAAACACATGGTCGCAAAGAAACCGCTTCTCTACTAGAAGGTTTAGAAATTCTGCCGCCGAAACTCATCAACTATCGCGGTACCACCGTGCAAGAATTTGATCTGGACGCCGCCCTAAAACGCAAACCCACTATTATTCTGGTTGATGAGCTCGCACATAGTAACGCACAAGGCTGCCGCCATCCTAAGAGATGGCAAGATATTGAAGAACTGTTAGAAGCAGGCATTGACGTCTATACCGCTCTCAATGTTCAGCATCTGGAAAGCCTCAATGACGATATTGGACAAATCTCAGGTATACGTGTTTGGGAAACCATACCCGATACCGTCTTTGAACAAGCCAACGAAGTCGAATTAGTCGACCTACCACCGGATGAACTACTCGACAGATTAAGAGACGGCAAAATTTATCTGCCTCAACAAGCTAAAGAAGCGATCAGCAATTTTTTTCGTAAAGGTAATTTGATCGCCCTAAGAGAATTAGCATTAAGGCAAACAGCTAATCGTGTTGATGCGCAAATGCTCGATTATCGAGAGAATCACTTCATCCGTGAAGTCTGGCAGGTCAGTGAACGCATATTAGTCTGCATTGGTCCCAATGCATTAGCGGAACGTTTGGTACGTGCGGGTAAACGCTTCGCTACCAGTCTACGTGCAGAATGGATTGTCTTATATGTTGAAACCCCTGAACTGCAACGCTTATCAGCCGAAAGGCGAGATGCTGTCCTGAGAATTTTAAGACTTGCCGAACAACTGGGAGCAGAAACAGTCACATTGAATGCACCAGATATGAGTGCTGCTATCATCAGATACTCAAATGACAGAAACATTACTAAAATTGTCATAGGCAAACCAACCCGACGCGGCTGGAAAAGACTGCTATTGGGTTCAGTCGTCGATATGCTCATTAGTAATGCCCACAACATCAATTTATATTTATTAGGCAGTCCAAGACCCGGAAAAGATAGCAGCATTGAAAAATCAGAACTGTCGCTTTATCGTAAAAACTCGCTTCCGGGGCTCAGTGTCAAACGAATATCAACTAAAAAAAACACCCTCGGTTATATCTGGGCAGTGATAGTTACAGTAGCTAGTACTGCCCTCGCCTATTTAATGTTTGGCAGATTCGAACTGGCTAACTTAATTATGGTGTTTTTACTAGGTGTCGTTTATATCGCCACCCGATTTGGTCGGGGTCCTTCGATTTTTGCATCCGTTATTGGCGTCGCCATATTTGACTTATTTTTCGTTCCTCCCTACTTCAGTTTTTCCGTTTCGGACAGCCAATATCTAATTACTCTATTAGCCATGCTTACCGTTGCTGTTTTAATCAGCAATCTGATGGCTAATGTTCGCTCGCAAGCCAAAGTCGCAGGACATCGCGAACGACGCGCTATGGTTCTCTATGCCATGAGTAAAGAATTGACCACCAGTCAAAGCGAAGATGAAATTGTCCGTACGGCTGTCCATCATCTTTATGCAGAATTCGGTAGTCAAAACGTCATTTTATTTCCTGATATCAATGGCAAAGTTTCCTATCCTACATCGCCACCCATACGCGGGTCGTTACTAACAGTAGATCTCAGTGTTGCTCAATGGGTTAAAGATCATAATGAAATTGCTGGTCAAGGCACCAACACCTTACCAGGTGCTCAAGCCATTTACTTTCCGCTTAGTAACAAGGAAACCACGCTAGGCGTATTGGTACTGCAACCAGTTAATTTACGTCGAGTCTTTTTACCTGAACAGCAAAAACTACTAGAAACCTTTCTGGGTCAAATCGCCCAAGCGATTACCCGTGTCAGACTTTCAGAACAAGCCAGAAAAACACAAATTGAGATGGAAGCAGAACGCTTACGAAACTCCCTTTTGAGTTCTATTTCCCATGATTTACGCACCCCACTAGCAACCATCGTGGGCTCAGCAAGCACTTTAATCGAAGAAGACAGTCAATTAAAAGCAAAAGACAAAACAGAGCTTTGCCAATCTATTTATAAAGAAGCCGAGCGCATGTCCTGTTTAGTCAATAATATTCTGGATATGGCTCGTCTGGATTCAGGAGTCGTCGAACCGAATAAACAATGGTATCCACTTGAAGAAATCGTTGGTGTTGTCTTAACACGTCTACAAAAACGTTTGGCAAATCGTACTGTTACCGTTAAATTACCCTCCGGCATACCCATGATTCATGTCGATGCAGTCATGATTGAACAAGTTTTAATTAATCTTTTAGAAAATGCGTTACGCTATACACCAGAACACAGTCCATTAGAAATAACCGCACATATCAACCCAGATACTATCGAAATGAGCCTTACTGATCATGGTCCAGGAATCCCATCAGGTAGTGAAAATAAAATATTTGATAAATTTTATCGGGTTGACAATGAAGCCACTCAAAGTGGTGTTGGCTTGGGTTTAGCTATTTGCCGAGCAATTATTGAAGCCCATGGCGGCAGTATTCATGCTCAAAATCGTTATTCAGGGGGTGCTATCTTCAGCTTTATACTCCCAGTAGATCAACCACAACCCACTATAAAAGAGGAAGAATAAGTATCACTGACAATGACTATTACCAGCCCTGTTATTGTAATAATAGAAGATGATCCGGCGATACGCCTGTTTTTAAGGACAGGTCTGGGTGCGCATGGTTTTAAACTATTCGAAACTAATCGTGGTCAACAAGGTATCATTGAAGCGGGCGTACGCAAACCCGATATGATTATTCTAGACTTGGGTTTACCCGATATGGATGGGGTCGAAGTCATCAAAAAAATACGCACATGGTCAACTGTGCCCATCATCATTTTATCCGCGCGCAGTACCGAACAACACAAAATCGATGCACTGGATGCCGGAGCAGACGACTACCTCACCAAACCCTTTGGCTTAGGGGAATTACTAGCACGCATCAGAGTTGCTTTACGTCATGCCTTCAGCAGCCCTGCACAAGATGGCAATGGCATTTTTACCACAGGTCAGTTAAAAGTTGATTTATTAAAACGTCAGGTTTTTGTAGCTGAACAAGAAATCCACTTAACCCCCACACAATACCGATTGCTATCATTACTCGTAAAAAATGCTGGCAAAGTGCTAACCCACCAATACCTGCTTAAAGAAGTTTGGGGACCATCGTACAAAGACAACTCCCATTACTTGCGCATCTATATGAGCCAACTCAGACAAAAATTAGAAACTGATGCCACTCAGCCAGAATATCTGTTAACTGAATCCGGTATTGGTTACCGACTGAAAATATAAATTAAGACTGCAAAAACTAAAAACAAACTGCCTAAGTAACTTTACCTATTTTTTTTGATGATCAGAACCAACATCGGGTGCTTCTTTTTTGGGTCGCTGTGCCTGAGTATCCGGTAACTCGCTTTTAAAAGCAGTCACCTTAAGATCGTCAAGCTTAAACTGATAACTTTCAACCGTATTTTGCGTTTCCACTTTAGCAATACCGGTAAAAGGCTCTATTTCAGCGACTTTATCCCAAAAACTTTTGTCCTGATATTTAATCACTAGACCGTGATTCGCTTCAATCAATTGCTTATTTTTATCAGAACACAAACTAATCCAATGCTCACGTTCATTGACCGCTTCAACCAATAATTGATTATCATTTTGAATCAATTTAGCTTCTGCAACAATTTCTTTTAATTTGCGTTGCAAATTTTGCTGTTTTTCGCGCTCACTCAGCAACTGTGATTCAAGCGTAGTATTGGCAGTACGCAAACTTTCCGATTGTTCTTTCTGTTGTTGAACAACGGCAGGTAAAGGCTCTAATTGTCTAACGATAACTAAGAGTTTTTTCAACTGCTCGAGTAAATCAGCTTTTTCAGTTTCAAGCGCACGCTTTTCTTCCGTCAATTGCCTGACTACGCCCTGTGCTTTTTTTAACGCTTGCTGACCTGCTGACTCCTGTTTTGGTTCAGCATTGCTAACAGCAGTAAATAAAACGACCAATAGCATTAAATAATGCCTTTTTTTTATGTGATAAATCATATCGATCTCCAATTACATGCGCATATTTAAATCCATCGTAACGGTATCGATATTCAACGTAGGGCCGTTAATGGCTTGAGTACTAAACCAACGGAATAACACCGATGTATTTCTGGCTAAACCATAACTACCACCGAGCATCCAGCCTTTTGCATCAGTGCCGCCCTGATGAAAAATGTTATCAGTAAAGGCATCGAGTACGGCATCACGCTGTATATAGCGATAAGCAAGAATAGTGCTCCAATCTTTGAAACGTTTAATTTCTGGGTGACCAATATCAAAGCGTATTTGGAAGGCATCAGTTCTTGCTTTATTATCTGTTGCTGTTCCGCCACTATTAAAATAGCCCGGAAACTGACTGGCAAGCCGGTTGGCGTCATACCCCAAATTCTTTGCATAATCCAGTGAAACTAAGGCATGAATAGGCGAAAAATCAGCAAAATCATACATAATAGTCGCATTAAGAATCTTAAAATCAGATGCTAGCCCAAATAAACAGCCTTGTCCGAACAGACTTTGAGTACTGGTACAACGACTGTTCGCACCATTGTTTACATTAATAGGCACCATCGTATTACCTTTCTGAATAAACTGCGGTGCGGTCCAATCATAGTTGAAGGTATTGGCGCCATTCGCTTTAGCGGCGATATTCTCGTAATCGTAAAATGCCGTAGCTGCCTTCAGACGAGAATCATTATGCACCAACCAGTCAGCACCAATCTGACCACCGAATAACCATTTATCGGTTGTTGATAAATTGACTTCTTGAAGAGGGAATGCACCTAAAGTCATAAACAGTGAGTCGGGGGTTTGCGGACCCATTTGTAAGCCAAACCGACTATTAGCCTGAGCAGGCTGATAGTGTTTAACAATTTCGCTATCCTGATTCATATGCCAACGGAAAGTACCGGCAAAACCTTCAAAACTTAAATCCGGGCTATACACCATTTCTGTGGAAACCCAGGGATTAGCGATCCGTCCACCATAAAGGCTAAACCAGTCATTATTTTGACTATCCAAATAATCGTATTGGGCAAAAGCGCGATCAATCGCTACCTGATAAGTTTGTCCAGTATTACCTAATGTCTGGTTACTGGAAACTGGACTAAACTGATTGGTGGTTGTTAAGCGAAACCCCGCCTTCAATCTTTCAGTAATTTTGGCATCAAATCCTAAACGAAAACGTTCCCTAAAGCGTAACCGATCAACACCAGTATTTAAATATTCCTGATTTTTATTTGCGGCTGCTAGCAACCCGCCATTCTGATTGATATTTAAATAATCATAATACGCCGTACTATTCCCTGAAGCATACATATCATCCTGTACACGTAAACGCATATCAGCCGTTATTTTGATATTATTGATCCATTCAGGTAACGCACCCGGAACACCCCATTGTTCTTTTTTGGCATCCTGCTTAACTTCGGTCACTACTTTATTCGTTAATCCTGCAATGACTTCCTGACGAATCTCATCTTTCACAAATTCTGGCACATAAGCAAAGCGAATACTTTTCGATGATTTAGGCTTTTCTGAATGTTCAGATTCAATGCTAGCCGTACTTTCAGCCGCAATTTTCTCAGCAGCAACCGAAGGTTCTGCAATAGAGGGCAATTCCTGTTGTGTTGCAATCGCAGCTTTCGCTTTAGCAGCCTTAACTAAGGTTTCGGCTTTTTTTTTGTCGAGCAAACCCTGCTGAACAAAAACATCAATCAGATTGACAGTCGTATTTTTAAGATTGAGCAATTCTTCGCGTTCGCCGGCAATCTCCTGCTTCAGTTTAAGCAAGTCCTCTTTTTCGTCTGCTATCACAGGCGTCACCATTGAACTTACCAACAAGGCAGCCAGAGTTTTTTGGGTCATCATTATCTATTCTCGTAACTGTAATATTGTTCTGATTATTAATCAGATTAGGTATGGCTAAATACCAATAGCCTTCGTTTCGTCATACAAGCAGCGATTTACCAATCACCACTTTAAATTCTTTACTAAATCCTTGAAGTCACCCTAATTTTTAACGGTTGTGGCATATTTTCCGGTGGTGCTTTCGGCAAAGTAAACTGCATAGTTGGCAATGCTTCACGAATCGCCTGATCAATTTCAGGTTTACCGCTAGAATCAGCCAATTCAATTCGACCAATATGACCATCTGCCTCAACCCATATATTTAAATAGATCGTATAAGCCGATTTTCTCAAGCGACTATCGGTCACTTTATTTTGCAATGCCTCTTCAATACCTTGCTTAACCTGACCGCCATACCAAAGAATGGCACTACCCGTTGTGCCTCCCAACAAGCCACGACCACCTTTTTTACCCATCAGACCAAAACCATCTGCGCCAGCACTTCCCTCGGCATCAACTCCTAATTCCTCTCCAGGCGGCTGTTCCGCCTCTTCTGGAGCAGGCTCAGGTTCTTTTTCTGGCTCAGGTTCTGGCATTTTTTCTGGCTCAGGTTCTGGCTCTGGTGTTTTCTGCTCAGGTGGTGGCGGAGGTGGCGGTGGCGGCGGTTGTATCATGGTAATTTGCTGCACCTGTTTTTTCTGCTGAGCCGGCTTCTGGAATTGATCCTGAAGAATATAAACTGCCAGTACAATCACCAAAGTTAGAACTATGCCAATTAACACCGGTAAATGACGTAATAACCGTTTATATCTATCCATTTATTTCACCAGTTTTTGGGTCACCAGACCAAGCTGACTGATTTCTAATCGCGTCACAACATCCAGAACATCAATCACTTTTTCATATTGCACCGCTGCATCAGCTTTAACCACTACTGGTAAATCCGGTGTTGCCGCTTTAAACTGCCCTAATCTCGTTTCCAGTTCCTGCAAGGAAATAGGGTAAGTGTCCAGATAGATGGTGCCATCTTTAGTAATTGAAATAGCTTTAGTTTTAGGCTTCGATAATGATGGCGTGCTACTCGCTTTAGGTAAATTAACGGTAATTCCCTGCACAGTAGCCGTCGTCATGATAATAAAAATCAGTAATAATACATAAGCAACATCCAACATCGGGGTAATGTTAATATCGTCGTAAACCTTACCTTCTTCACCCACTTTCATGATATTGCTCCCTGCTTACTGGCAATACGTTCAGCAATAATATTGATAAACTCTTCAGTAAAGACCACGGTTAAGTCAGCATCACTACGTTGACGATCGGCAACACGTTTGGCTATCATGGCTAAAAATTCATCAGTAAAAACATGCATATCAGCAGTCACATCTTTTATCTGAGTTAACAAGTAGTTATAAGCAAACAAAGCCGGAATAGCGACAGCCAAACCTGCTACTGTAGCTGCCAAAGCACCGGAAATACCCGGAGCAATCGAATTGATATTGACATCACCGGTTGCTGCAATCACCGCAAAAGTAATCATAACCCCCATAACAGTACCCAATAATCCAAGGAAAGGTCCACCCGAAATTGCGATAGTGAGTAGTACCATATTTTTGTTAAGTTTTTGGGTTTCACGCACGACAGCGGCATCCAAACGAGTACGCACCAACTCTAACGCCTCTGGTGTTAAAACAGTATTCATGTCACCCTGACCGTAATTTTTTTTCAACTCTTGTACGCCGGCATGATAAACATGGTAGATCGGTGAGCTTTGAAAATGATCATGCTTGCCAATCACTGACGATAAAAATTCGGAATCACCAATTTCCTGATCCTCTTCACTATCATCTCGATCCAAGGCACCCGGATTCGAAGCATCGACATTACGGTATTGAAGTAAGAATGCAGCATTGTCACGACTGGCACGTTTTAAAGCTAAGCCTTTACCAACCATAACCAATAGACTAATAACAAACATAACACCGCAAAGTGCGATAACAACCCAGCCATCTACAGTAAGACTTTGTAAAATAATAACAAAATAATTTGGACCTTCTGCAGAACCACCAGACTCATCCTGACCAAAATTAACCACTGTAAAATCAGGGCTTTGACTACGGAATTGTAGCTTAATCCAGTCAGCACTCCGTGCCTGCTTGGCTATTTGTACTTCATCTAATTGACCGATTACACCCTGTCCAGCGTCAACCCCACCAATAAAAATATCAGGACTCATTGCCACTAACGATAAGGGCGTCTCTGCAACCCGCTGACCATTAATATAAACTGTTAATTTATCTTTCTGGGCAACTACAGCAACATGCTGCCATTGACTCAAAACAACTGGTGTAGCGACAGTTTGCGCAACACTAGACCCTGATTGAAATTGTGCTGTGATAGCTGTTTCTTGCAAAACTACTTTTAATAATACATTGGTATCTTTAGCCTGCAACAAAACAGCATTTTGCTGAGGCTGATCAATTTTAAGCCACGTACTAAAAGTAAAACCGCTTTCTGGCGTAATGGCTATTGCCGGAGATGCGCTAACATGAATTCCTCCTTGACCATCAAGCTTTGCCGCCGCACCAATCCATCCTGCGGGTTCAATGATAGCTTTCGATGAATCAGCATTGATTGCATAGGCAGTCGAATCCTGAGGTAAGGTTTCGCCTTCATTAAAATGGAAAACCAAAGCCTGATTGACATCAAATATTCCTTTGGGATCAGAAGCATCGGCAACATTGGCATGACCGTAATACATCGAAAAACTGTCCGTACTAATACCGCCTCGAACAGTAGGCATTTTTACCCAAACTAATCCTAGTTCAGCTAATGGATCGACTTTCTCAACATGATGTTTAAGTGCCGTTTTATCATCCAACATAAAACGCAAGTCTTTGCCGTTTTCAGCCAAATCAGCAAAATAACCAAAGTTACCACTGTGTAACCGAATTAATAACGGAAAATCAGTCAGCGTTTCTTGTATATCTGCACCCGTAGCCGCCGTATCCAGTGTTAACTGTTTACGTGAAGACCAATCTTTATTCCACCAAGCCAAAACGACCGAAGGTAGTAATAACAACAGCAGACAAAATGTTAAGGAGGTATGAGTAATTTTTTTCATGGATCCAGTGTTTGCAATTTATAAAACCAATTATTGAGTAATACTTAGCTGACTCAAGCCCTAATTTTCGCTACTTTATAGAACGCAGCATTATGTACCACAACCCGATTTACCTTCGCGTACATCAGCGACACTGCAACGACCATAACTGATAACATCAGCACTGAGCATACTGGTAGTTGATTTTTTTGTATCACTCTGAGAATTATTGCTCTCATTATCATCGTTTGTTTGAGTCGCCGATTTAGCCACACTAGCGGTAGCCGTTGCTGCTCCCGATGGCACAACAGGTGGAGTGACTGCCGTTGGAATACCCACTGAACCGGAAGAAGACGAGATATTTGATGCTCCCACTACAGCAGTCGCGGCAATCACAACTTTGCCACCACTAATACCGGCTTCACCAGCATCGACAACACCTGCAGGTGCAGCCAAATAAACATTGCCCTGTTTTAAGGAGCTATCTTGAGGATTAATTGTTTGAATACCACTACCCGATACAATCGGAGGGAACGTAGTTATCACGTTTCCATTGGAATCAAGACTGGTAATCGGTGCTGGTGCAGAAATAGCTGATTTTGCCCCCTTACCTGCGTCAACATTGCCGGTAGATGACCATATAGCGATATCGCCTCCACCCATAGTAAATACGCGTGATTGATTGACGTTAAAATCACCTTTGCTAATCGCATTAACATCCCCTAGCGACTGAGCAACTATACCGAGTTGATCTGCTGTTTTTGAAATACCTGCCATTGTTCCCGCTAAACCGACGTTGACAGTTCCGCCCGGTACCAATAGATTAATATCACCTCCAGCGATTGATTTAATCTGACTAAATACCAGTGATAAATCGCCTTGATAACTACTACCTGGGAATAATGCAGCAATAGCATCAAAACCCTGTTGATATAATGCTTTACGTTGTGATTGCGGAGCAGCTGCAGCAGCCGATGAAGACAACTTGATTTCATTAAACAAAGCTTTTAACAAAATTGGCTGTTTAAGTGCATCAGGCAAATTAAGCAAATAAGCCAGTTTTTGAGCAGATGTTAACTTAGCAACTAGATTAATCCCTTGATTATCTGTAATGACTAAATTATTTAAATAATCACTGCCAAGAGTAAAATACTTATTAATAAATCCGTCATAATTAGCTTGACCAGAAACACCCGTTAACAAATTGATACTGGCTCCAGTCGCTGATGATAATGCCGTATTCTTGGTATTTCCAATGGTATTGATACCTGACGAACTGCCTAAATTGATATTACCACCCGCCTGAACTTGCAATTGACCCGGTCCACCTAATTCAATTTGTCTGTCATTTGTTTGGACATTACCGTTACTATCAATCAAAGCATCAAAATTAATATTGCCGCCTGCCTTTATTAAAGTGACATCATTAGAGGTTAGGTTTTGTCCAGAAAATCCCAAATTATTAATATCCTTACCGGCGATAAATTCCGCAGCCTGCGGTAAATAAAATGTCACTTGAGAATTTGAGGAGAAATTGATACTACCTAATTTAGCTATAATAGAAGGTTTCGAAGTATCACCCGTGTGTATAGGTAGAGCCGCATGAATCAAACTCGGTTGTGGTGTCGTTGGATCCAGCAATTGCTGAGCTCTAATAATGCCATCAGCTAAACTACCAGCTATCTGCAAAGCGGCGGAATTAATACCGGGTAACAAAGATGGATCTGTATCAGACATATTGACACTGATAATTTGTGCAGCATTATCATCAGCACCCACATTACGATTAGCCAATAATTGTAACTTACCTTTAGATGAAGGCATCAAAGTCATGGAGTTATCAATCCTGATATCACCCGACAAAGCAGCTACACGTAATGTCCCCGGATAAACTTGATATTCAAAACCTGAAGTTGTACTGGTATCAATACTTTTTGAGGTCATGATATTATTAATATCGTTTTGTAGCACCACATTGCCAGCTGTTGCCGTCAAATTGATTGCACTGGTATCACTATAAGTAAAGAAGCTGGAATTATTGCCGGCTGCTTGAGGTTGTAAATTATTTTCCGGCAACAACGTCGGATTAAATACTGAGCCAATAACCACATCCTGACGTGCCTGCACATTGAAACTACCATCACCTAATTCCAGCAATGCACCTAAATTATAATTATTAGTAGAACTCATAACACTGCCGCCAGCCTTTAAGTTACCACTACCTAATCCGACATAATATTCACCACCCACAATATTATTGCCAGCTGTCATTTGCAGATTTCCACCACCATTAATCACTGTACCCGTCTGTACCCAGTATTTGGCAGATGAATCTAATTGTCCAAAAGGTTTACCAGTCGTTGGTAACATAACTGACAAATCAGCAATATTGCCACCTGCCTCAACGGTCACATTACCGCCACCTAAAGCACCCAAATTTTGATTGAAAAAATAACCGTTTTGAACATCAATACCATTATTCTGATTAGAACCATCACCACTTATATTAATGCCCCAAGCAGTCGCTTGCTGGTTTTGAGAAAGTACACCACTGCGAACCAGCCAACTATTAATCTGTTGTCCAGTATTAATGCCGGTAATATTTCCGCTGGCTTGTAAATTGATTGAACCACCTTGAGTAGGATATTCAGCGACAATAAACTTCAACCCAAGCAACGTTTCCTGAAAATACCCATAACGCAACAAAGTATTCAATTGTTTGGAATCCAGTCGATTTAAATACTGACCATCGCTTTCATTAGCTAATCTTGCAGGCACTCCAGGCACTTGACCACTCAATAACTGAGTTAAAGTATATTGCGCTGTAGTGCCCATGGTATAAACTGCCGCTGCAGCGGTCGAATTATTTGGATCAGCAACATAATTAATATTACCGCCTGCCTGCATATCAATACTACCGGTTCCGGTTCTAACCATCACCTGAGTACTCACTAACTGACCGCTACCATAAGGATCAAGCGCCTGATAACTATTAGCTAAATTAATATCATTACCAGCAATTAAGTTATAACTCCAAGAAAGACCAGGTTGGAGCACATTTTGAAATTGCTGATTAGCTTGACCAGGAAGATAGGCCGTTGCAAATGCATCCGAAAGACTAGCATTAATATTTAAAGTACCTGCTGCTCGCAGAGTAAGGAACCCAGGTAACCCATTATTGCCATTCGCATCGCTATACCGCCAACTGATAAAATCCCAAGGATCTACTAAAGTTAAATCGCTAGAACCTCGTACTTCAATACCGGGTAATAAATCAATCGCCGTACCTGAATGATTGACGAGTTTAGGAGCTGCACTCATAAACTGATTGGTATCATTATTGAAAATAGCAATTTGATTGGCATCAATAACAGACATGCCATCGTAAACGCGCGTCGCTTCCAATACAACACGATTAGTATCAGCGCCAAGCATATGGGTATAAATATCAGTTACATTAACTGTATCTAAAGTATCATTTCGACCGGTACGCAAGTGTATAAAACCACTGCTCCCACCAGACACATTAATAATCCCACCTGCTTGAGACAAATCCAGCAAGCCACTACCTGCATCATTTCGATGTACAGTATCAAGCGTGACAACACCACCAGCTACACCGGCAGCACTAGTCATTGCTTCAATTTTTCCATTTGACGCTAAAGTAATACCATCTCTTCCATAGATAGATACAATTCCAGACTGATTACCATTGGCATTAATGGTACCGGCAATATTAACCTTACCGTTATCAGCGAGTAACTGTATTTTATGTGCTTTAACAACATCCGTTGCAGCAATATTAATATTACCGTTGTACAGCTCAAAAATTAGCTTGTCATTAAATCCAGCTGTAGTAATTTTACTGTTCAGTGTGGAAAAGTCACTAACGCCTAAGCTATTCTCATATAAGTTAAAAACACCTTGACTTAACGCTTGGTTAGCTTGGATATTAGCCAAACCTGTTATATTTCCATCCCAGTTAAATTGACCTTGAGGCAAGTTAATTGTCAACGAGCCAACATCACTCAATTGCAAACCAGTTGTTGAATTGGCAGATGCCAAATTAATACTTGCACCTGAAAATAAATTAATATTTCCCTTATTAGCCGTTAACGAAACAGTTCCTGCGGAAGACGCTTTGACTATATCAGCATAATTAATGACTCGACCAGAGACATCAATATTGCTGCCTTTATTAAAATCAATATTTCCTTTTAAAGCCGTTAATTTCAAAATACCTGAAGGTAAATCAAAACGCCCCGTGCTAGTAATAGTATTGCCGATTATTGACCAACTAGCACCCAAGCCGCTGCTCCAGTTACTGTTCACTGAACCCGGAGAACTAATAGCTACTTGATAACCACTGGCATTAATAGCAGTCGTAGCGCCGGCATCACCAATAAAATGTCCTGCGCTCAAATTCAAATTGCCAGCCACTGTTAATTGACCTGAAGGCAATAATGAACTTTGTCCGGTAACTGAATCCAGTACTTGTCCTAAACCTTTTATCGCCGTAGTTGCATTAAAATTAACCTGAGAAAATCCGGTTATGCCGTATTGACCACTGCCTAATTGAATCTGGTCAGCATCCAGAGTTAGTGTTCCTGTACCCGTTCCACTTTTGGTAGATGCAATTGATGCCGTATTAGTTAAATCAATGGTCTTAGCTGTTAATGTGGCAGTATTACCAGCATTATCAAAGCCATTAATTTGTGCAGCATCAATGCTCAGTAAACCGGTTTTAACACCCACATTACCGTAAATATCAATACCACTAGCACTGGTCAACTGTAAAACATCCAAATTTGATGGGGTAGTCGATAACACTAAACCACTGGTATTAACTGGAACAGCACCCAAACTGATTTTACTGGCGATTAACGCTAACGATCCACCATTCATATCAATCGAACCTTTGAAATTAGTATTCAAAGTGGAATCTAAAAGCATTGAGGCAGATGATTGTAAATGCGCCCCCGTTTCAACCGTTAAAGTACCCGTCTGACCAGTCACGGTTTGATCACGAATAATGTTAACTTGTCCAGACGAAGAAACCCGAACTAGTGCCCCATCACTGCTCGTCTGTCCATTATTAGAAACATACAAATTGCCGGTATTAGTACTAACATTCCCAGAACTAGCAACAACGGCACCGGTTTTAATCAACAAATTATTTTCTGCAGCTAACAATAACTCATTACCCTGCAATTTTGCATCACTCGCTATGGTCAAATTTTGTGCAGTAACAGAAACTCGCTGTCCATTCTGGATTTTAGTGCGTATGCCACCTAACAATAAACTAGGTGCATTCAATTTATTCAAATCACTTGCTAGTAAACTCACTGTGCCAGAACCACTAGCGGCTAGCTCTTTAGCTGTACCGACTATTGCCAAATTATTTGCACTAATATCAACTTGCCCACCTTGACCATTGGTATCAGGCGTTGCTGCCAAATCAGCACCTAAAGTCAATTCAGTTTGTGCACTAATGGCTAAACTGCCAGCATCTCTGGGTAATGCCGAAATAATGGCACTATTAGCTTGTTGAGTTGCCGAAAAAAAAGTATTAGCTAAATAATCAGTGTATTGAGAACGGGTACGAGCAATTGAACCGAGTTCTACTGCAAAACCTTGCCAATTTGAATTAGCTGTTCCAGCACTAGTTACTCCATACCGACCAGCAACAATAGTAGTGCCCGCTAAATTGGTAATAGCTTGTCCGGGTTGCAGTGTTTGAGTACCTGCTTGAGGTGTTATTAGATAGGCGCCAGGTAATAACGCATAATGTGCAGGTAATAAGGTATACCATCCTGCAGCCAAACCAGAGCCAGCTCCCAAATAGATACTCTCACCTGTACTGAGACCTGATGAAGAAAACTGTAATGGATCATAAGGTGTCAATGCATTACCTAAATGAGGGATCACTGCAAATTGTTGTATATAACCAGCCGAATTGGGATCAAGTACATCTGTTGACCCACCGGGACCGGTAATAAATTCATAGGCGTACAAATTACCGCCACCCGATAAATCGACTTTAGCTCCAGCATTTAAAGCTACATTTTTTCCTGATAGGCTAATACTTTTTTGAGGTGGTGTAGTAATCACCAGATTGGTGGCACTACTGCTATCCATCGGGTAAAGCCATTTTCCGCCCGAACCCTGACCAAATAATACAGTCAAACCATCGCCGGAAACCGAAGTTAAACTACCGGAAGCTAACATTAATTGATTGCTGGCATTCAATGCCAATGAGCCAAAAGGAGCTTTGACAGTACCCTTTTGTAAAATATCGGTCGCATTAATGGTTAAGCTACCACCCGCTGAATAAACGGGAGCCGGTGTATTACCATTATTTTGGATAGACACTACCCCGCTACCACCGACTGTAAACGTGTAATTAGTGAGTGTTGCTGGGTACAACTGACTGGCAGTAATATTTAAATTACCCGCCAGATTAAACTGACCTAAATAGTTTTTAGTCGCTTCTGTAGACTGTATGCCTATAGTACGTACATCTCCCTGACTATTAAGATTGACTTGATTAATACCACTGAAACTTAAACCACCAATTAAATCAATTCCTTTTGCATTGACCGTCAATTTCCCAAGTCCAGTTATAGCATCCGGCGCTAAAGTAGTCGAAAACTGACCATTGCCTAAATCGGTGTCAACACGACTTTGTGTTGACCCTAAAGCGGCATAAGCCGTATTCAAAGTAATCTGATTATTACCCGTTTGAATGGTTGGCGTATCCAACACAATTTGCTGTCTTGCATTGAGTTGTACGTTACCATTAAATAAAACTTGCCCCGCATAGTTTCCGCTAGCATTAAAGACATCAGTTTTAAATAATAACGAATCAAAATGGGCATTATTCAGTTGATTACTGTTAAAAAAAGCTTGACCGCTAAAACTATTTGCATCAATACTGCCGCCTTCTATGAGATTGTTCGGTATCGATGCGGTATTATTGGCGGCAATAACAATTGCACGCGGTAATAATGGATTGGTATCATCTGGGAATTCACCACCAGTAATGGGTTGCAAAGGTTTATTACGCAAGTTGGGACTCAAATTGACTAATAACGAACCTCCAGCAACAGTCAAATCTCCGGCATTTGCTAACATTTGCCCATCAACCAGCATACCTTCAGCCGCAGTCAGACCAATACTTCCACCATTAGAGGCAATATTCTCCGATAGCACAGAGCCATTAGATTGCTGAAAATCAAGCTTATGAGTAATCCCCGAAACATCAATAATTGCGCCGGCACGACTGACAATATATCCACGATTAGCAATCAAATTAATAGAACCACCCGACAAGACATTGCCGGTGGTCAATCCATAACTGTTATACCCAGATACAAATGCACCCTGAGCCAATAACCGACTTTGCGCCCCTAACCAAATACCTTGAGATGCGAAAAAACCAGTATCACCGCTAATCGGTGTATTAATATTAATAGCGACACTACCGCCAGGCGTATTGATAGTACCATCAACAAAAACTGAAGTATCTGAGTCTAATTCAACCTTACCATTAGCCGCTGTCTGAATGAGAGCACCTTTGCCTATAGTCAACGCTTCTTGACGATTTTGACTAACCAATTCACTAAATGAGAGCATTAGACTGGTAGCACTCTGCTGAATTTCTGGCAAAGAAACAACTTGGCTAAAACTTTCTAACTGACTTCCTGTTGCTTGTGAAAGAGCTTGAGAGTTCAACTGCAAATTTTGTTCTTGTACTTTTAACTGTACATTATCGGCAACATGCAAACCATAAAGATTTGAAGTTACTTGATAATTGGCAAAACCACCTTGCTGGAAAAAAGTTGAATCGAGAACTAAAGGCGTAATAGCAGCATCTGCATGGCTTGGCACATTACTAGCGGAACCAATAATGACTTCGCTGCTATTCAGTTTTAATGTACCACCTTGAGTAAGCCCCCAACCAGCCAAAGTTCCGTCTAATATCAAACTGGATGTGTCACCACCAGCTTGATGACTGGCAGCCGTCAAATTAATAGTACCCGCCTGTCCAGCACTCACTTGACCTTGAGAATTCAGTAAAGCACCACCACTGACATCAATACGGCTACCTTTGGCAATTGTCAAATTACCTTGTTCGGTAGTCAAAGTAACACTACCACCATTGCTAGAAATTGCACTAGAAAGCACCGCACCCTGTTTACCATCCAGTAAATCATTAACCCATAAGCCAGATACATCAATGCTCGCTGAACTACCCAGCTTAATTGACGCCGAAGATAATTGACCTGAAATACTCACTGGATTTAGATTAACAGTTCCAGATGGAGCAGTAATAGAACCTTCAATATCAAAACCACTTGCCAACAAATTCAAATGCCCCTTAACAGGCAAATCTAATTGGGCATTTTTCTGAAGACTTATCGTACCGTTAGTCGTTAAATTAACATTGGTAATTCCAGAACGTCCAAACAAGCCTGCATCAAGATTTAACCCAATCGGATTACTAGAACCTGTTGACTCTCTCGGTAAACTCTGGGTAAATTTAATATCGCTCTGATTGTTGCCTTTTGTAAAATTAATAGCTTGCTGATCTAATGTACTATTGTTACTTAAATTAATAGATAAAGTACTGCCTACAGCAAAATCAGCCACCGATCTTTGCAAAACACCGTTAACGGTTGTTCCCTTAAAATCACCGTTTAATAGCGCTTCGAAAGTAGAAATACTGAGCGAACCACCCGCTTTACCTTGAACGTATCCCGATTCAAAAGTCTTTACACTCGTAGCAATGCTATCAAAATGACGATTCGGATCAGCCGCCGCAATATCAAACAACTGTCCATTAGATAGTAACTTGGTGGTTTCGAGATAACCCGTCAAATAATCTACCGAACCACCCGAAAAATCGATAACACTACCGGTCTGAGTAATGACATCCCCCGTGGACTGTAAATTAACAGTTCCGCCCGAGGTACTCCTTTCATCAATATTCCTTGCAATTCGATTAATCGCTCCTGAAATATCAGCTATCGGTATCGAAGCACTGGTTAGTTTACCGCTACTATCGTACTTTAATGTTGCATCACGCACATCGACAGAGACTGTTTGCCCATAAAGCACTCCTTTTTTTTGTAGCGGTGCGTCTCTGAGTTCATTAGAAAGTAACTGCACTTGGACGGTATTATTGGCCATTGCCAAAGGCACATCTTTAACACCTGAAGCATCAATCTTACTACCTTTTTCAAGAAAAATGCGTGCATTACCTTTGACCGTACTATCAGTAGGATCATCCAGCGCGGAAATATTAATATTACCCGACTTAGCTTTTACCAACGATTGATTATGTAAATAAACATCATGGCCGCTGATTTCAATTGATGATCTTGACTGGGCTTGTGCATCAATCGCCGTCAAAGACTTATTAGCATCCAATTCAACACTCGTGACACTACCCGCACCTAAATTCACAGTCGCATGGGTCCCTAAACCGTCATTCAAATCGGTTGCTCTAACAGTCGAGCTAGGCAATAACTTACCCGCCGTTGCTGTTGGGTCCTGAATACCTTCACGCGCCAATAATCTGACGGAACCATTCAAATTAACTGATGTGGTAGCAGAAACAGTACCTTCCTGATTAACGGCAAAACCCATTAAACTGGCGTTACCTAACTCAGCCATCACTGTACCCGTATTATTAACCTGCCCCCCCGTTCCTACTTCAACCAGTAATCCACGTATATTTGAGCTACTATCGGCTTCTTGCAAATACACCTTATCTTCAGAAGCAACCAGAATAGTCTGCCCGTTGGGTGATTTTACGGTACCAGCATTTGTAACCACAGGAGCAGCAATAATAATCCGACCATTAGGCGCATTAGTCGCAATTTGAGCACCCTTATCGATCATTATCTGGATTTTGATTTTTTGACCATGCTGATCCAGAAGATAATTACCGTGCGTATCTCTCAGATAAATCTCACCATTACCTTGTAAAGCAGCACTTCCATCTTTGGTAAAAGCGTTAGTAATCCCATTTTGAAAGGTCGCATCACTAATGCCCAAAGTGGTTGCTACTAACGAATTCACATTCACTTGCGAATTAGGTCCGAACAGAAAGCCATTCTGGTTCACCAAATAAACCTGACCATTAGCCGTTAATGTACCCAAAATATGACTAGCATCAGCTTGATGAATATTATTCAAAGCCACTGATGTAGACGAAAGCTGCTCAAAACGCACTTTACTGCCAGCATCAATATTAAAACTATTCCAATCAATCGTCGCTTTATCAGTGGTTTGATCAATCGTCATCTGATGACCATCAATCGAAGTTAAAGCATGTCCAGTAGTCGCTATATCTACAGGTGTCTTAGATAAAGTAACCGTATCAGTTGGTACGGGTAACTCGGCTCGCGCAGGTATTACCCCGCCCATAGCCAAACCACCCGCTATCAAAGCACGGATGGCTAACACTAAAGGTTTCGGATTAAGATGAAAAAAAGCTGCTGTCGCCATTGTCATATTGCCGCCTAGAATTCGTAAACCATACGAAAATCAACACGCTGAGTGCCCACATTAACACTCCCTTGCCTTTCCAGAGGATAGGCCCAATCAAACTCACCTAGCCAATGTTTAAAAAGCTGCATACGTAAACCAGCACCGGTGCCCGCCAGTCGATAATAACTTGGGCTAGGAGCCAAGGTATGATCAATCCATAAATAAGCATAATCAAAGAATACATGCAGCCGTAAATTTTGCGCAAAATCCCAATCTTGTTTTTTAAGCATTGGACTTTGTAATTCCACTGATAAATTAACGCCATCATCACCTAATTGCTGAGTTTGATGGTAACCACGAACACTTTGAGGACCACCCACTGACAACTGTTCATTACTGATTAAAGGTGTATCGGTAATTTGACCGACTGCTCGGGTAGATAACCGCATATCCCAAGGTAATTCTCGTAATTGTCTTAAATCAGATGTCCAATAAATAAAATCTGATCTTGAAGCTGCACGCCGATTAACAAATTCCTGTTCACTATTACCGACACCGCGCATAGAAAAATGAACCGCTGAATTAAGAGTAGTGGTTACCCCCGGATAACGCCAACTGGTATCGTAACCGGCAAAAAAAGGTACATAACTGATGGGTGAAACCTGCTGATCTTGTCCTTGTTGCTTAACACCCTGATTAAAACTCTTATAATCAACACCCAGTGTTAAATTATGCGTATAAGCACCTATTCCGGGTAATGGTTTACTTAATCGCGCTCCATAAATCGAACCACTACCAATCACCGACAACTCACCCACAGAAGCGCCTAACTGGGTATTAGAACTAATGCCAATACCATACAACGCTAATCGAGTATCAGCCCAACCGGTAGGCAACACATAAGTACCTGACCACACATCGACCTGATTATCATTTTCAGGTGAAACCTGATATTGCAACGATGCACTATGAAAGCTTTGCCATAAATTGTCATAACGCAAAGATGCAATTAACCTAGAACGCGAAGTATGTTCGGAATTTCGCCCGTTCATTTCCAAACTGCCATGGACGGGTAATTGATCTTTAACACGTAATTCAACTTCGGTGGTACCGGGCGTAGAGCCCGCACGAAACACAGGTGTGACCTGACGATCAGGTGATTCTTTTGCTAATTCGGCAACTTGCTCTTGAACTTTGGGCATATAAGGCACTTGACCGGCAGCGAGAGCAGGTACCTTTTCTCTGATCTTGCCCAAAAAGAAATATCGAGAACCGGTAACTTTTAAGCGCTCCACAGCACCTTCGACCACTTTAAGATGTACTAATCCTTCAAGCACATCCTGTTCTGGGATATCGACTAAAACAGTCGGATAGCCTTTATCCTTATATAAAGCTTCTAAAACTTGTCTGGCTTTTTCAACATCATTAACTGTTTTACTCGGTCCTAAAAAAGGATACAGTGTTTTTTCAATCAATTGCTGATCTAACACCGTATTACCATCCACCTGCATTTCCAGCATATCAAAAGTCGGCAAAACTTCAGACTGATCCGCTGCAACAGATTTTTGTTCAGCCGCCCATGAGGGCGACAAAAAAAGTAACACACTGGTGCTAATTAATGCATTTCTTACGAATCGCTTCATGAATCGTGATTATTTATTTAAGTGATTAATCAAAAAACCATCTACGCTACTGCTTAGAAAATTTATTGAAAACTGATTAAAGCATGTTGACATAGAAACATAAAAAGCAAATATTATGCCAATATGTAACTATATGATTTATTGAATGGCAATCCAATAACTTAGCCGATAACTGCTGCTATATCAACACATTGTGTTGATTGACTGTTGATACAGCAACAGTATTATCATTTGAAGAAAGACTTATTTCATTTGTAAAGTAAAACCACCAACTTCAGCAGAGTCGGCTATCGGTACTATTTCAGTATGTAATCCGCCATTATTGAAATGCGAAAATGGCACAACAGGACTGCTACTACTAAATGGAAGCGTAGTAGAATATTTTTGCACACCTGCCGTAGCCGCTGTTGCAAAACCACCCGTTTTACCCCAAGCCTGAGTTGTGGTAGCACCACCTAAAATAGCTGGACTTGCCATATTATTTGCCAATGCTTGTAAAACAGTCGTTTTAAGAGCCCACTGGGGATCAGTGCTAAAAGATGTTCTATAGATTACAGCACCTTCTGCCCAATAAGTATAAACACCCGCGGCAATATTCTCTAAAGTAGGCGCATAACCATCAATTCTAATGTAACGCCACGGATCACCACCTGTACCTGTTGCCGTCACTGCACTGTTCTGATTGGCTGTATTAATCGCAATACCCCAACGTTTAGCAAACCCAGAACCCACTGGAACATTGTTAAAACTTAATGTGTTAGTGCCGTTTTGCCAATCTTTCAACAGCGTACCGGTATCAGAAATAATGATCGGCTCTTTAACAATCGGTAACGATGCATCTTCAATAACCGGATCATTTGCAGTTTTACTCGCAGGCGCAACACCATTTACTGCCGATGGATAATTTAAAAATACAGAATAAGCAATAACGCTGGTTGCCGCGCCATTATTTCTGAGTGCTAATGCCACAGGCGTCAAATGCTTACCTGTTGTAGACTCTTGAGCAGGCGGTGTTGCCGTTACCCCCGCATCCGCTAAAATTGCAGGGTCCAACAAATTTCTAACAACCGGCGTACCACCGGTTTTATCTACAATTTTAATTTGATCCCAAGCACCAATTTTACCGGCTATCAAGGATGCAATCACATTATGGTGTAAAGTCGGCATATCTGATTCAGTGTAATTACCCACAGTTACAGTGCTTGCTAAAGTTCCCGCTCTTTTTTGTGCCGCTTGTAAAACCTTATACAAATCCAGTGTGACAGCAACACCATAAGCCAAACCACCGGTAGGGACAACCGTAAAAAAATTAGCCGGCAAAGCTTTTACCGTTGTTGGCCAACCAGCTTCTGGCGCTCCCGTTAATAACTGATTTTGCTGATCAGGATAGTTTTTGGATCCTGGCGCAAGCAAAAGATAAGGATCAACCGCAATCACACCACCATCAGGTACAAACGTTTTTATATATTGACTACCATTAGTTGCACTAATTGTCGCTTTCCAAAAACCAGTAGCACCACCACTGGTTGTAGAGGTGTCTTGTGTCCAATTAGTAGCTTTGGTCCCAACAATATTTAGCATTTCTACAGGTATACCGGGGGTTAGCAATGGTAAAACCCCATAACCAGATCCCCCTGCTGTACGACGAGTCAACAAAATTTTCTTGCCTGCCAAGCCTACAGGTAGGCTACTACTACCAGTAAAATAAAAAGCGGTCCAACGTGAACCAACAGAACCAGTCACTGGATCTTGATCGTTAAAAGTATCTAAGCTCCCCGGTGCTGCCAAAACAGTGTTTACTGTCTGAGCAAAAGCTTTAGTTTGTGCAACCGCACCAGATACTTTAATAGTAACATCCGGTGCTAAATAACCAGTAGCCCAAGGCGTTAAGGCGTAAACACCTTGCGAACAAAATAACAGTGCCGAAATTGCACTCAGTGTATTAAGTTTTTTCATATCGTTTTCCCATTAATTAATAAACACGATGGTGAGTGTTAGTTATCAGCTTAAAACTGTAACAGTATTGACAATGCAGCTATGATGCCAAATCCCAACGTTATTTATTTCACTACACAAATAAAAGAAAAACAAGCATTAAAGACAAAACCATCTGATTATATTAGGTTTGCAAGCTAACAAATTGTCATAAACCTGACATAACAATCAACCCAATGACTAACAAACTAGCTTATAAATATGATTAAAAGTAAGTTATTAGAAATTAGAAAAAACTATTAATTTATATTAATCAATAACAAATACAAGATAACAATTCCAGAAAAACACCACAAAACTGGATTATTGCTTGTTTATCGACGAGCTAATTTTATATACTTAACTAAACAAACTAATTATGTTCGAAAAAACCACACAGAATTTAGATTAATTAGCACTATTTTATGCCACAATCAAAGTGCTAATAACCAGCGCCTTTAAAATTATTTCAAAGACTATGAATAGCTAAACGGGAGAACAAGGTGTTAGAGGTTGATATAAAATTTTCTCAAGGACGGATACCCATCCAGATCAAATTTAAATTGAACAATACCAATGCCGGAATTTTTGGTCCCTCTAACTGTGGTAAATCTTGCCTGTTAAAAATACTGGCTGGCGTACTAAAACCGGATGCCGGACGCATTATCTTAGATAAAAAAATTGTCTTCGATAGCCAAAACAATATCAATTTACTCAACAAGCATTCTGCCATCACACTGATCTCTGCCGAAACCCAAATCAATGAAGACATTACCATCAGAGAAAATTTATTAGCATTGCATAAGCCGAAATCAAGAAACAACCACGCGATTGATTTTTCAACAATTGTCGATTTATTACAACTTGAAGATCTACTTGATTTTCGCGCCAAGTATCTATCCAGTAGTGAAAAACAGCGTATCTTACTAGGACGCGCACTATTATCGGGGTCGCGACTATTATTGCTAGATGACGCCTTATCATTTCTTGATGAAAAAATTAAATTACAAATCTATTGTTTTCTACGTTATGCCCATGAAAAACATCGTATAAAAACAATCTACAGCGCCTCTAGACTCAGTGACGCATTAAAATTGACTGATTTTTTAATATTAATGGCGAAAGGAAATGTTTTAGTGGCTGACTTTCTTCATCAAATCGTCACTAATCAACATCTTTTAGAATTAGAATCTGGACTGGCAATTGATAATATCTTAGCAGTTACCGTACTTGATCATGATACCGACTATGGCTGTACTTTAGCCATGTTTTTTGGCATAAGACTAGTATTACCCTATACCCCACGCGCTCAACGAGGCAGTACATACTATGTTGGACTACGTTCACAAGATATTGCCTTATCGACACATTTAATAGAAGGCATATCCATTCAAAACCAAATAAAAGGTCGTGTCTGTGCCATTATCTCTCGTCTTGATCGAGTATTGATACAAGTGGATGCGGGATCAACTCTGACCGTTGATATTACCTTAAAAGCTTTTGCCAGCCTTAACATCCAAGAAAACGATATGATCTACTGCCTTATAAAAACCCATTCCTTTCGTTTTCTAGTCACAGACCATCAGCAGTTAAGCGCTTAATTGAATGATCTTATTTTTTATCAATCATCACGTTTAGATAACACATCAACAACAGCACAAATAATCAACTGCGTTGTTTTTGCACCCGCATCAATGTGCCCTACACTACGTTCTTCAAGAAAAGCTGCGCGACCTTTAGTTGCCAACATATCGCGTGTCGATTCCATACCTGAGATAGCAACACTAACAACTTTTTCATACACTTCAGAGAGCTTACTATTAACAGCTGCAGCCTGCTGTAAATAATCCGCAACAGGTCCTAACACATCCAATAAGGTTTTTTCGCCCACATCAGATTTACCTCGATGCTTTACAGCGACAACCGCCTGTTCAAAAATGTCAGCAAAGTTTGCCAGTGTCAATGACTGATCTACCGAGGCTTTACCCATCGACATAAAAAAAGTACCAAATAAAGAACCAGAAGCACCTCCGATACTAGTCATCATGGACATACCAATTTTTTGCCAAGCTTGCGACCAATCCAGTAAAGCGAACTGTTCCCGTTGAGCCATCAGCGCAGTTAAACCACGTTGCAAATTAATTACATGATCGCCATCACCAATAGCCTGATCTAATTCTGTAATTTCTTCTGCATGTTGAGCAATGATATCAGTAGCTGCCTCAATCAAACGGGGCAATAATAAGGGTGAAAAAGACATTATGACTCCTGACAAATAAATTGATAGCTTGGATTAAAAATCCTACTTATTAGGTGTAAACGACAGAAATTCAACTATATTTTCAGCAAAAACCACATTCAGCTTTACCAGCAAGATTCTGTTTTTTGGCCACGAGTTAATAAATTTTCTACCGCGATTTGAGGGGATAAACCGTCATATAACACACGATAGGTTTGCTCGG
>Ga0214192_1000096_pt1 | contig 49800 bp, 47 predicted proteins | sample TroBogEpilimnion_44_FD_153030 | JGI IMG/M metagenome (GOLD analysis project Ga0214192, IMG submission 153030) | Freshwater microbial communities from Trout Bog Lake, WI - 29JUL2008 epilimnion | ecosystem: Environmental > Aquatic > Freshwater > Lake > Epilimnion/Euphotic zone | place: Trout Bog... | reverse complement strand
AATTTTTCGGCGGACTAACTGATAAGGAGGCCGCGCTGGTAATGGGAATTAACGTGCCCCGGCTGCGCCGCGACTGGGAGTTTGCTCGTTCCTGGCTGCGCCATCGAATGCCTGCCAGTAATGCGGTGTAAGTAAACCAGAACCAATTGCAGAAAGTTTGAGCAATCGGGTACACGAGTGCCGCTGAAACAAGTGGGAAAGAAATACATATGAAACCAATGACGCTACTGACAATCGCGATGCTTGGGATGGCCGGCCTCGGGAACGGCCAGACACCAGCACAGCCCGCGCCGGCACCGAAGCAGACGGCCACTGTTCCGCCCGCGGCAACCGCGGCCCCGGCCGTCGCAAGACCCGCAGCCCCGAAAGCTCCTGTTGCCCCGAAGACCAGTCCGCAGGTCGAGCGGGTAATCGAAATGGCGAAGAACGGGATGTCGGAGGCCTTCATCATTAAAGACCTGCAGAAGGCGAACACGCCGGTCAATCTTTCGCCTGCCGATATGGGACGACTAAAGCAGGCGGGCGTGTCGGAAACCGTGATGAGCGTTATGCAGGATCCCGGGGGCGCCGTGCCGGGCGCGCAGTCCGCGGCGGCCCCGGAGGTTGTAGCGGCCGCTCCCCGGTCGGTACCGCAGACGCTCCCCGAAGCTGCAGCGCCAGGCGCCGCGCCTGCGCGTGATGCTTCATCCGGAGAGGCGGCCATGGCTACTGTTTCCGCGCCGGCCGCGGACGGGGCGCAGCCACCGGCGAGGGCGCTGAAGAAGCGCGTGATTGTCGATCCTTTCGACTATTCAGCCGTAATGACTGCCGTCCAGACCGTCTTCGGCACGCAACAAAACATCGGTAAAGGTATTCAGGCGATGATGGTCACTCGGCTCCACCAGGGAGACAAGCTTGTGATCGTCGATCGCACAAAAGTCAAAGAAGTCGAGGCCGAGCAGGACAACAACGCCAGCAACCGGAATAAGCAGGGGACCGGGGCACGGATCGGCCGAATCAGCGGGGCGGATGCCATCATTGCCGGCGACATCGTGATCTTCGGCCACGACGACAAGAAGAAAAGCGCCGGCGCGGCGTTTGTCGGTGGATTCTGCAAGTTGTGTGGTGCGGTAGCTGCGTCCAAGAAAGAAGAAAAATTCGTGGTCGCCATCAACTACCGTTTGATTGACGCGGAAACCACCGAAGTGATTGCAACAGGCGAGGCTCGCGGCGAGTCAAAACGAACCAGCACGAACTGGGCCGGGATTGGCGCGGCACTCGGTACGGGCGCGGGGGCCGCGGTCGACATGAGCAGCAGCAACTTTGCTGAAACGATCGTCGGTGAAGCGACTCAGGACTGCGTTAACAAGCTCGCCGAAATCCTGAACAAACAGGCTGCGGATATGAAAAAGACGGTCCGGGAGGTCGAAGCGTTCGTGGCCGACATTTCCGGCAACAGCATCACGATCACGGCGGGCAGCGGCGACGGCGTCAATCTCGGGGAAATATTCGAAATCATGCGCGTGGATCGGGAAGTGAAAGACCCGGTTACCAATGAAGTACTCGACCGAATTACAACCAAGGTCGGTGAAATGACAGTGAACTCGGTTCGGGACAAGATCGCCACCGGCACTTACACTGGCGCCCCGGCGGCAGTCAAATATGTCGCGCGGAAGAAGCTTCCGCCGCAGCAGTAACGAATCGGCCCGGAAGAGGACATCCATGAAGATAACTACGGCATTGCTCCTGATTGCTGCCACTGCGACAGCGGCCTTCGGACAACAAAAAAAGACGCTCTCTATTGACAATTTCGACTATTCCGCGGTGAAGACCGCAGTGCAGGCAATCTTCGGAACCGAGCAGAACATCGGCATCGGAATCAACGCCATGTTGACGAAGCGGGTCCAGCAGGACGGGCGATTCACCATCGTGGAACGGCGCAAGGTGAATGAAATTATGAACGAGCAGGACTTCGCGGCGAGCAACCGCGTCAAGCGAGGCTCGGGCGCGCGCATCGGCCAGATAAAGGGCGCGGACCTCACATTGATGGGCGACATCGTGGTCTTCGGCCGGGACGACCGCAGAAAGAGCGGCGTTGTGGGCGTCATCGTACCCGGAGCCGGGGGCGCGGCAGGCGGCTATCAAAGCGATAACAAGGCGGTCGTAGTTCTCAATTATCGGATTGTCGATGTAGAGACGTCCGAAGTTGTTGCCAGCGGCGAAGCTCGTGGGGAGTCCAAGCGGACGAGTAAGGGCTTCGGCGCTGTTCTGGTAGCGGGTCTCGTGGGTATGGGGGGCGCCTTCGATATGACCAGTTCCAACTTCGCTGAGACCATCATTGGCGAAGCTACGATGGACGCGGTCGACAAACTGGCGGTCCAGATCCGTAGTGTAAATCTATCCGGCGGAGCGACGGACCGGGCGGCTGACATCGATGCCCGTGTGGCCGACGTGAATGGCGCGAGTCTTACGATCAACGCAGGCTCCGGCGCGGGTCTTCAGGTGGGCCAGACGTTTACCGTGTTTCACAAGGGGCGCGAGATAAAAGACCCCGCAACCGGCGAGGTGCTGGATGTGCAGACAACGCCAATTGGCCAGCTGACATTGACCGTGGTGCGCGAGAAAATCGCCACGGGAACCTACAGCGGCGCGACGGCGCCCGTGGTTGGCGACGTCGTCAGGAAGTAGCGATGAGGCGGTTGAAGATTCTAGCCGCGTCGCTGTCATTGATGGGTGGGTTAACGTGCGCTGCTCCCGCGCAGATAACAGGCGGTCCGGGGGACACGGAGGAGCGGGCGCTCAGCGCTCGCTTCGGGCAGGCGGCAACCCGCGCGATTGCCGGTTTCCAGTCGGCCGATTCGGTTGACCGGCGATTGCGCGGTCACGGCAACTTACTGCATCCCGGCGTGATCGCGCTGCGGGCGCGGATCGAATCGGCACTCGACGAGTGCGAGGCGGCACTTCGCAAGACGGACTTCCCGTCAGCTCGCCAGTCGATCGCCCGGGCCGAGGCGCTGATCGACCAGTTCGCAAACAAAATCGGAGGGTACTGACGTGAATTGGAGACATTTGTGTGTCTGTGGTGTCTGCCAGTTGGCCACTGCGGCGGGCCTACAGGAAGCGAACCGCGAAATCGCCCGGCAGACTTATACATGGCAAGCCGGCTGGGAGGTATGGTCGCGCGATCCTCAGCTTCGGCTCGCCGCCAGATGGGCAAACCGGCGCTTCGTCGCACCCGCGCTTGCGCAGTCTGAGGAGGGCGCATCACCGGCCGGGCCGCCGCAGCCCGTGCTGATCGCCCCTGTGCCCTTTCAGTTGCGCGCACCGGCCGGGGACAAACCCGCCGATTCCGATCGGTTGCGGGCAGCAGAACTGCGCTCCCGGTACGACGCGGTCGCAGCACGGTCGGCAACGGCGTGGCAGTCAGCGGAAGCACTTCGACTGCGATTGCGGGCGAGGGGTATGGAGCTGAATATTCAGACGTCGGCTGCTCAGGCCCACATCCAGCTATATCTGGAAATGGCGTCCGAAGCGCTTCAGACTGGCGCGTGGGACGAGGCAAAGGTGAACATCGAACGCGCCGAGTACGAGACCGGGAAGGTAATGAACGTAACGGGCCGCTGAAAGCTGCGAAAACCTCATATGACACCCCACACACAGAAAACAAGCGACAGTCTCGGACAAACCGTTTCGAGGATATTTGTCGCCACGCTGATCCCGGTCTTCGGGCTTTTCATTCTCCGACTGGTGCTCGCCTCGCTGCCGATGATTAAAAATGCCGGAACAATTGGCGACCTCGGTCTGACCCCGTTGGTCCTGATGAAGGCGAGCCTCGATACAGTCATATATTTCCTCATCATCCGGCTCTGCATCGCGCTGAACGATGCCATCCGGACGCTGCGTCCGCATCTGGGTGAAATCGCCAGTGTGATTCTGCTCTCCGGATGTGCGCTGGTAGCGACTCTGGCCTACAGCGGCTATGAGGTACTGTTCATCACGCTGGCGCCGTCTCAATCCGAACTCTATAACTGGATCTTCCTTGCCATCGTTCTGGCGCCGATAGCCATGATTGTGGTGATTGTGACTCGTCGGCTGGATTTTTTCACCAATCTCATGTTCGGCAAGTTGAATGAAGTGGCGACGCATCCGCAGTCCTTCGCCGCCGCACCCGCAGGCTACGCGGGCACTCCACTACCGCCGGCAGCGCCGCCCCCGCCCCCGGCGGCCATCAATGCCGGCCGAGAGATTCAGGACCGAGTGAACGCGGTGGCGAAGAGCGTGAAGTCCGCGCAGGTTGAGGCCGACCGTCTGCGCGCACGCAACGCATTGGACGTCCTGAAGGCCGAATCCGCCGAAAAGATGCATGCCTATCTGGACGGCGCTCTCACGGCAATCGCGCAAAGCGACTGGGACGGCGCAAGGCATTTCGCGGACTGGGCCGAGTATGAAGCCAGCCGCCTCCTGTCGGGCGTGAGCTGACTTGTCCGATAGCTGCGGAGCCCGGTCATGACCTGTACGAACTGCGCGAAAGAACTTTCCGATACAGCGAAATTTTGCCGCGGGTGCGGTACGCCGGTGAAGGCACAGCGCCAGCCCATGCCCGTCGTGGGCGCCGATAAGTCGGCATCGCCGGAAGAGCAGGCAGAGCTGGAAGTGCAGGCAGAGCTGGAAGTGCAGGCAGAGCTGGAAGAAACCGTCCTGATGGCCGATGGGCCGATGGAGACAGCTGCTGCCGGGAATTTTGCCGTCGGGGCAGGGCGCACATCGGAACCGCCGGTTCCACAATCTCCGGTGCCCGTACCCGTCTCGCCCGGGCCGAAGATCGCTTTGCCCGCCGGCCCGCCACCGCCGCTCCACAACGCAATACGGCCGCCCGCCGGTCTTCCGCCTAAACTTCGGCCACTCGGCATGCCCCCGCGATTGGGGGTCGCACAACGGAGTCCATCCACTCCGGCGCGAACCATACCCGGTGAAAGCGGCAGGCAGAGACCAACGCCATTTCAGGGAAAATTCATTCTTGCGCTTGTTGCGGGGCTGGGATTGGTGGGACTGGCGGCCTTCGGATTCCTTCACTCATCCGCAACCACCGACGCTGATGATCACGGAGTCTTCTTCTTAACGGAACAGCCCGACAAGAACAGTTATAAGATCAGGGTCGTAACTGAAACCGGCTCGGAGATCTATTCGGAGCTGATCACTGACAGTACAGTCAAAACCAACGATCAGCTCTTTATAGGTGCCCAAACGGACGAGTCCTGGGGCATCAGCATGGTCAACCCCAAATCCGGCGCGGTCATGCTGATCGATCGCTTTGGCAGGAAGACTATCGATCCGCCGGGTTTGCCGTTTCAGGATTTCACCGAAGGCTTCGCCCCGGCGCGACCGGTGAAGGGCAGCACTCTTTGCGGCTATATGGATAGGGAGCACAAGATGAAGATCCCCGCCGCGTACCAATCATGCGGCGCCTTCTCCGGCGGTATGGCAGCGGTCGGACTGAACAATAAGTTCGGCTACGTCGACAAAAACGGAAACTTATCCATCCCCATTCAATATAGTCACGCCTGCGCATTCTCCGAAGGGCTCGCCAAGGTGAATCTGGACGGACATTGGCAGGTGATCGACGGCCGAGGCAAGCTGGTATTTTCCGCGAGCAGCGACGACTGCCGAATATTCGCCGAGGGCCTGATGGAGAGCAGCGTCGGAGGGCTTTCGGGTTACGTCAACCGAACCGGGCAGTTTGCCATTCCGGCAAGTTATTCCGGATGGTCCAACTTCGCAGACGGTCGGGCCTTCGTCAAATTGAACAATCGCGATTTCGTCCTCATCGACAAGAATGCAAAACAGATCCCCTTGCCCGGCGTCTTCGATTTTCAAATCTTCGAGCAGGGACTCGCCCGCGCGAGTAAGAGCGTCAACTATCAGGCAAAGTGGGGGCTGATCGACACGCAGGGGCGTTTTGTCGTTGAGCCAAAATATGAGCGGATCGGGCCACTCGTCAGCGGTCTGCGAAAGGCCTCGGTCGATAAGTCCCTGACGCCGGACTTTCTCGACGTCCACGGACTCCCGGTCAAACCCCCGACAGCTAATTGCTATGAATACAACCACGGCGTGTTCTCCTGCCTGACCAGTGCTTCGGCGGCCGAAGCGGCACGCAATTCTCACTCGATACAACCCCGCGAGAACCTGCCTGTCGACGTAGACTACTTCACCCGAACCGGCACCCGGATTGGAGGAGTGTTAGGGAACAAATGACGCCCCCGAACCAGTTTTGCGACCAGTGCGGTGCTCAGATGCCCGGCGACGCCGGCTTCTGCGAAGAGTGTGGCGCCGCACTCGTATCCACGGGTTTTACCAACTTCACCAGTGTCCGCGAGCTCTTCAATCAGGCTCAGTCCATTGCGCCGGACAAACTCGAAAGCTGGCTCTCCGATAAATGCGCCGGCAACGCCGCGATGCTCGCCGAACTGCGCGCCATGCTCCGGCCGTCCGCGGATGATTCATTTCTGAAGCAACCCGCTGCGCTCCCGCCCAGCCTGATACCGCCTGGCTCGCCCCCGCCGCAGCAAACGATCGGCAATTACCGGCTGATTCGTGAACTGGGCCGTGGTGGCATGGGCATCGTGTATCTCGCGGTGCGCGACGACGGCGCCTTCCGCAAAAATGTAGCCCTCAAGCTTCTTCTGCGCGATCAGGTCACCGAAGAATTCGTACTTCGCTTCAAGCAGGAGCGCCAGGTTGTCGCGGCACTCGATCACCCCAACATCGCGCGCATTCTCGATGGTGGCGACGCCACCAACGGCATGCCCTACTACGTGATGGAGTATGTGGAAGGCCTGCCGCTCGATCAGTACTGCGACCAGCAGCGACTCTCCCTTACCGGCCGCCTCAAAGTCTTCCAGGACGTCTGCCGCGCCGTCCACTATCTTCACCAGAACCTCATCGTCCATCGCGATCTCAAGCCCGGCAACATCCTCGTCTCCTCCGACGGGGTCGTCAAGCTGCTCGATTTCGGCATCGCCAAAGTCGTGGGAGCGGTCTCGCTATCCTCCGGCGATCTCACCAGCGCGCAGGGCCGCCCCATGACGCCCACATACGCCAGCCCTGAACAATTGCAGGGCGCCGCAACACTCCAGCAGACTTCTGATATCTATTCGCTCGGCGTCATCCTGTACCGCCTCGTCACCGGCCGCCCGCCTTATCCGGATCTGGATGCGAAAGTCGCCAGCCTCGCCTCCCGCGAAGACCCGCCATTGCCCAGCGCCAACATTCGCGAAGACCTGCGCGCCACGCCGGAAAGCACCGCGCAGTTGCGCCGCGCCATGATGGGCGGCCTCGACAGCATCATTTTGATGGCGATGAAGTACGATCCCAGGGAACGCTACCAGTCGTCGCTCGAATTCGCCGACGATTTGCAGCACTTTATCGACGGGCAGTCCGTTACCGCGCATCACGATTCTGTCACCGGTCGTTCGTTCCGGCTGATCCGCCGCAAGAGGACTGCCATTGCCGTACTCGCCGGCTTTTTGGTGCTGGGAGGATTTGGCGCATGGCAGTGGCGCAGAGTGGAGATCCAGAAGCAAGAAGCTGCGGCTCGCCAGGCGCGCCTCCAGGATCTTCTCAATCAGCTCGAATCCCGGCCCGATCTGAATACGCCGCCTGCCACCACCGACGATGCGGCCAAAATCGCAGCGGCCCGCACCGAAGACATCCGTCAGTTGAAGCACGCCTTCGCCACTGACTTCATGGTGGCAGCCGCCAGCCACACCGGCCCGTCCCCTGAACGCGATGCGCTGCTCGACCGCGGCGTTCGTTTCCTCGACAAGATGCGCGCGTCCTCGCCGCCCGACGCGGACCTGGGCATCGAACTGGCCGACGCCTACCAGCAACTGGCGCTGCTGCGCGCCGCGACAGGAACTTCTCCAGGTTCGGCGACGCCATCAGAGGCTGCGGCGCAGGCCGAAGCTGAAACGTTTCGCAAGGCGGCTGATGTCCTCGGCGGAGTCTGCGCCGCGCATCCGGACAACGCCACCGCGAAGGAGCGGTTGCAGCGCGTGAACGAACGCCTCGCGAGTTTTAATAAGAGCCACGCCCCGGCCGAACCGGTCGCCACCGCGCCGCCGCCCGAAAAGCCTTCACCGCTGCCGACACCCCCGTCGCCCGCCCGGGCAGCTCCGGCGCCACCCAAAGCGGCGCCCGTGGCCGCCACGAAGCCGGTGGTTCCGCAGCCCGTGCCCGCTCCCGCGCCGCGCCCCTCCGTCGTGGGCGCGCTTCCGCAGGTTTCCTCAGCCGTTGTTGCCCCCGCGCCATCGACGGTCGCCGCGGCTGTGCCCCCCAGGCTCTCCCCCGCCGAACGAGCGGATCTGGAAGATCGCGTCGTCAACGTCTCGTCGCGGATCGAAACTGCGGAACAAACCATCGATCCGGTTCGAAAAACTCTGGAGAAGAACGGCCAGTCCCTCAATCCGGAAATCCTGAACGCCATTCGCAACATGCACTCCAGCCTCGCCCGCGCCCAGCGGGAGATTGAGGCCGGAAGCCCGGCGACCGCGCGCGACGACCTCGCTGCGGCCGACGCCTGGGCCGCAAAAGTATTGCGCTCCGTGGGCCGTTAGTGTTTTTTGCGCAAATCGATCCCCGCTCCACGCCTTTATGGACAGAGGGCGCCCGCGAACATTCGCCGGCCCCGATTCCATACAGGAAGGATCGGAAACATGGACAACAAAGAAAGCGCGCGCAAGTGGGTGCGCGGCTACATGGCGGCAGGTACGACGATCGTGGTCGCGGCCGTAGTGCCTGGCTCCACATCAGCCGCATTAAGCATTCTCGAACTGACGATGTGTTATCACATCGGGCGAATTTACCAGGGCGAGACTTATTCCTGGGACGACGCACGCATTGCCATGCAGGTAATTGGCGTGGCGGCGCTGACTGCGAAGGGTGCGGCCTCGGTTGCGCTGGAGGCGCTGAATTTCGCCCCGGTGTACGGGTGGGTGGCGAAAGCACCCATCGCCGCCGGTGTGATCAAGGCGCTCGGAGAGGCCGTTATCGCCTACTACGAAAGTCTGGATGCAGGGCAACTGGGTTGAAGGTCTGCGCGGTCGCGACGGCACAATTTGTTTTTGATAGTTATTGCCGCCGCATGTAATGGATCACCGGACAAGGGCATAAGTAACAGAACGGATTCGTTGAGAGACGTTACCGGCGTTCTACGCCATCAGGATCAATGGCATTGCAGCAGCTGAATCGAATAAGAAACGCAAAGGACACCACACGAAATGAAACACCTTTTGATCGCAGTTATGGGGTTGATGACGCTGATTCCCGCGGCAGGCCTGGCGCAGGTGCCCGATGGGTCGGACTTCAGTCAGGCAATTCCGATCTATTTTGGGCAGACCATCAACGACACGGTTGACAGTGCCGCGCGTAATCTCCAGACCTACAGCATCTCGCTGGCAAAGGGACAGCAGATTGCGATACGTGCGAAGACCACCACAGCAACAAGTTGGGGAATCTGCTTCCTTGCCCCGGGGGCGACGGCGAAGAGTAATTGCATTGCCGCCGACGAAAGTCCGTACACAAACAGCCATGACGCAACTCATTCTATCGATTATCAAGTCGCTGCAGCAGGAGTCTACTATTTGCAAGTCTTCGCGTATGTTCCAAGCGTGAGTTATCAATTCCAGATAACGGCCACAGGTACCCCCATCGCCACCCCCAACCCCACGTCAGCCGGCTGCCTGACGGGACAAGTCGACTACATCACCTACTCTCTCCAGCTCATCGCCGCCAGCCTCCCCGACGAAGCCAGCATCGGTGGAACCAAACTCTGCCCGTCCTGCAGCGTGAAGCCTCCCGCCTACCCGCAGCTGGTTAACAAGCTCGAAACCGCCATGGGATTGAACGTAGGTGTGCAGGCCTGCTACGACGCCACGGGCAACATCTTCCAGCTCAAGATGAATCACCCGTAACCGGCGACGAGTAGAAAGAGCCATCCCTATGCGCCACATAAGAGTCCTGCTCGCCATCGGATTGCTGCCGGCGTGGGCGGCCTTCGCGGCCGCGCCAACAATCCAGAGCGTCATCAATGCAGCCAGTTACCGGCCCGGAGTCGCTTCCGCCACCTGGGTCGCCATCACGGGGACAAACCTGTCGACTTCAACCCGAGCCTGGTCGAACGGAGATTTCGCCAGCGGCAACCTCCCCACTACCCTCGACGGCGTCTCGGTAAAGATCAACGGCAAAGCAGCCTATGTTTACTTCATCAGCCCCGGCCAGATCAACGTACTCGCGCCGGACGATCCCGCCACCGGCCCCGTGCCGGTTCAGGTGACCAACTCGCAGGGTGTAAGTAATACGTATTCGGCCAATAAACAAGTGGTTTCGCCGGCCTTCTTTAACTATTCGCAGGCGGGCGGTCGGTATTCGGTGATCCAGGCCTCTGCCACCAATGAACTGGTCGGGCCTCCCGGCATCTTTGGCCAGTCCCTGACCACCGTTCGCGCGGCCCCGGGCGAATATCTCACTCTATACGCGACGGGTCTCGGCCCGGTCGCATCGGGACAGCCGTCGGGGCAGTTGGTTCAGACGGCCTCGCCAATTGTAGCGCCGGTAAACGTTCTGATCGGCAACGTAAAGGCCAATGTAGCGTTCGCGGGTCTGGTCGGCTCGGGACTCTATCAACTCAATGTCGTTGTGCCGAACCTGCCCAGCGGCGATGCCCCAATAGTCGTTTCGGTCAACGGAAACCCCTCATCGGGGCAGGATTACGTCCCCATCCAGGCTCCCCCGGGCCCCGTCGGCGGCCAGACCGCTCCGCCCATCACGAATTGCCTCACCGGCCAGGTCGATTACATTACTTACTCGGTCTCGCGGCTGAGTTACAACCTGCCGGACGAAGTCAGCATTGGCGGAACACGGCTGTGCGCTACCTGTTCGGTGAAGACGCCTTTGTACTCCGACTTTACAGCGCGGATGGAGAAGTCCATGGGCCAGAAAAAGAATGTGCAGGCGTGTTACGACAATCAGGGCAACGTGGTAGAGGTGAGGCTGGTGCGGCCATGATTGCGGGCAATCCCATGACCGGCCAGGCCAAAAGCCCGCGTTCGACGGCAAACTCCGTTCCCGTGTCGGCCGCACTCCGCCTCGCGGGAGCGGCGCTTCTGATTGAGGGCCTGCTCGCGACTAGCGCCTGCAGCCTGATCGTGTTCTTGTTTATGGTCCTGGCTTCCGGAAACATCTTCCAGCGAATCGCGATCGGGATCCTGAATCAGGCAAACATTACCCTGCTGGCATTTATCCTTGTCGGCATTTCCTTCCTGATCTTGTATGGCGGCATCCGGATGCGAAGAGCGCGGCAATACGGGTTCGCCCTGATCGGCGCGGCGCTGGGGTTCCTGGCACCAGTGACGATGGCGTATCTGTTCCGTCCAGCCGGCATGGCGATGCTGGTCGAAATCGCCATGGGTATGACGGGTCTGTGGGCGCTCCGCACGCTGCTTACGAAGCGGGTCAGGCTGGAGTTCGCGACTATGAAGGCGCGGAGGCGCTAAGCGGCCGGCAGCATGAGTGCTCAGTCCAATCGCCTGCAAAAGACGTGAATAACGACCGCATTCCGGAGGAGTTGAAGAAGCACTCGCTGGCGAAAATTCTCGCCAGCCGTGCGTTTCAGCGTTCCGAACAACTGCGCCGGCTCTTCAGTTCACTCGCGCAGGCATCGCTGGTCCGGAAGGACGCTCCCACGGAGTACGAAGTAGGTGTCAGCGCCCTCAAGCGGAATGCGGACTTCGATCCGCAAACCGATTCGATCGTGCGGCGAGAGATGTGCCGTCTGCGCGAAAAGCTTTTGCACTATTACGCGGAGGAGGGCCGCTTTGATCCGGTGCGCCTCGATTGCAGTAACGGATACCGTGTTGAGTTTCGTCGGGTTGATAACACATCGCTCGGAAACCGGGGCGGCATGCCCTGCGTGCTGCTCCTGCCGGTACGGGCCGGCAAACAGTTGAACGAGTGGGCTTCACAGATATTTGACGAATTGTTCTTCGCGCTGGCCAGTTCCGGTTGCGTGGAACTGGTGGCGCAGACTACCAGCCTGCGTTACGCGGGACTTATCGGGGACGTCCGGGCGTTCGCGGCCGAAACCGGAGCTGACCTCGTTCTAGAAGGCACAGCGCGTCGCGCGAAGCCCGCGGCGAGAATTGCCACACTCTGGCTGGTGGATGGAAAAAGCGGGTGTATTCGCAGTCAGTTCAGGCTGCCGGATGGAGCCCCGAACGTCGCGGTGCAAATGGCCATGGCGTGGCTCAGCGAAATGCCGGAGTTGAAGCGCCGAAGTCCAATTGCGGACTCCGTGGATGCGACGAATTCAGACTCAGTCTTTGGTGCGCCCTGCCAAATCGAGCGAAAGGAACAAGGACAACCATGATGATCCGGACAGAGGCGAGATCACGCGCGCTGTCTTCGCCTGCATTGAAGCTGGCACCGGGAAATTGCAGGCTGCTCGTTGAATCCGCCGTTGGGGCAGCCAGGAAAGAGTTGTTGTGCTCGCGGATCCTGCAATATACCCGGCAAGCGTGGACCATGAGAAGTCGATCAGACTGCAATAGAAGGGCGCAGGAAGGTTCCGCAATCGGGACCGGTTCGCCACTTGCTCGCAAGGAGAAAGCAAGTCTTACCGCATATGTTGTCGTATCAAGCTTGGCCAAGCTGGCGAGGTTGCCACAGTGGACAGGGCTCTTCTCCAATGAGGCGATCCTTCTCAATACCGCCTTTACCCATCACGCCCGGGACACGCTGACAAGGCGATTGATTAGTGTCTTGCCGCCCTGGCTTTGTATTCGAGCCATGGACCGCTGGTTCATTCCGGGCATGACACAGCACTTTGCGTTTCGGAAGCGCCTTTGCGAACATCGCCTGGCGAGCGCTCTCTCCAGTGGTGTTGCGCCTGCCCAAATAATCATTCTGGGAGCGGGCTTCGATACGCTGGCGATTCGAATGGCCCGCCAATACCCGGCTGTGACGTTCTTTGAACTCGATCTTCCGCAAACGCAACGAAGGAAAGTGGGCATTCTCGCTGATATTCGGCATTCATTGCCGCCGAATTGCGAATTCGTCGAGGCCGATTTGGCGGCGGTGGCACTGGAAGAAGCCATGCGTGGAAAGGCCTCATTCCAGGCTGGCGCAATTACATGGGTGGTACTCGAAGGCGTGCTGATGTATCTGACGGAGTCCGAAGTCCGGGCGCTGTTCAGGAGCCTGCGCAAATTGCTAACGGGATCCTTAACTATCCTCTTCGGTGCCACTTGTACGTCGGACGCGAAGGGCAACTGGTCTCTGCGGATGATTAACGCATTACTGGCCAAATCGCTCGAATCAACGAAGTGGTTTTGCCCGAGTAACTCGATGCCCGGATTTCTGAATGACCTTGAGTTCAGGCTGGAGGAGTGGATGCCTTACTACAAACTCCAGTCGGCGTATCGTGCCGAGGCGGAACTCCAAAACGTACCCAAGGAGGATGAGAACTACTACGTTGTGAGAAAAATGACTCGGGAGGAATCCAGTGCGCCCTCCAGGGCGATCAAAGAGATTCCGTTGATCCCCTTAAGTCCGTTGATCCCCTTAGAGGCAAAGTGAGGATGAGTTGGTGTTACTTGTTGGCTGCCATTATTTGTGAGATCGCGGGAACGATGTCAATGAAGCTTTCCCGCGGTTTCACGAACCCCGCCGCGTCGGCGCTGATTTTCGTATTCTACGCTTTCGCATTTACACTCATGACGCTTGCAATCCGCAAGATTGAGATCGGGGTAGCTTACACAATCTGGTCGGGTATTGGTGCCACGTTGGTCACTGTAATCGGAATAGTCTGCTTTGGGGAAAATGTAAGCGCCTTGAAGCTTGTGTCCGTCGCGTTAGTCATTATCGGCGTTGTGGGGCTGAAGATCTCCGCTGGCTAGTGATCGCAATGTGGGCTGTTCCATTTGAAAAGCGCGGTCGTAACCGGGGTCTCTGGCTTCCCAGGTTTCGGGAGTGCGGATACGAAAGCATTCCCCTGTCTTCAGTGGCCTGTCGAATGTGGCTACGTTTCTTGGTTGTGATCGAAGCGAACGATAGAGCGGAGGCGGACTTGCAATCTCAGGCAATCGGACCTTTATTTGACACTGTCTTGCCTTTATTCTCGATCCGCCTCTTTTCTCGAAATCCTGCGCATACCAGAGTGAGCACGCAATAAACGAGGAAGCAACATGGTCGAGACGGCGAAAAACACGACAGCAGCGCGCGGACCCTGGCCCCGGCAGCAGGACGAAATTGTTTACGAATTCACCAGGGAACGGCAACTGCTGCGTCAGTACTGCGAGATGTACCAGAGAGAATGCAGGATAGTTGACGACCCTGATTGTCTCGCGGCTGAGGAAGATTACAACCGCGATGCCCACATTTTGATAGCCCGCATCGGGAGCGAGTGCATTGGTGGGGGCAGGCTGTCGATTCGCAGTACGGAACAGACGAAACCACTGCCCATTGAAATTGCCGATTTCCGGCTGGAGAATTGCTTCCCCGGTTTGAAGCGGCCGGGAATGCGTTACGGAGAGATTTCCCGGTTGGTCCTGCGGCCTGAATTCCGCGATGGCAGAGCATCTCTCGAGATGTGGAAGCAATTCGGGCAAAAAATCATCGATCTCGATCTCGCCGTTACGTATGCCGCCGCCCCCCTAATCAATCTTCGAGCCTATCGGAAGCACTGCAGGTCGCTTGGTGCGGAGGCAAAGATCCACATGGACGTTGAACTTCCACCGTATCCGGGTTTTGAGCAAGTCACGGACTATCTGCTTAGCTGCGTGGTGCCCGAAGCAGCGGCAGCCCGGCAGCCAAATGGTGCGCATGCCGGCGTAGCAGATTGAGTTGAAAGGAACGGAAGATTGATATGAACTACGCGACGCTGACATTCAGAAATCGCGGCTATATATCGCCGCAGGCACAGGAAAGGATCCGCAACACCTCAGTGTTGATCGCCGGCTGTGGAATGGGCAGCACTTTCGCCGAAACCGCGGTACGGCTTGGGTACGAGAAACTGATCCTTGCTGACCATGACACGATCGCGCCGCACAACCTGAACCGCCAGAATTTCACCGCCGCAGATATTGGCTGCAGCAAAGTCGATGCGTTGGCGGTGAGGCTGAGAGCGATCAACCCAAATGCGCAGATTGAAGCCCGGCGCGAGAAAATAACTGTCGACAATGCCATGGAGGTTGCGGCCAGGGCAGACCTCGTATTCGATACGATCGATTTCATCGATTTGCCCGGCCTCGTGGCTCTTCATGACGCATGTCACGAGCAGAAGAAGCCGCTCGTGACGGCTGTCAATGCCGGGTTTGGTGCCGCCGGGTTCTATTTTTCGGGCAAGGGGGAGTGCACGATCCGGAACATCTTTGGTCTGCCGGTACATGGTTCCGTCGAAGGAATGTCGTACGGAGAACGGTATGGCTCATTCATTCAACGCATCGCGCACAGGCTCGACCCGGTGGTTCTTGAGCAATTCGCGGCCATCGTCGCGTCGCTCAGCCAGGGAAAGCCGTGCCCGGCTCCCCAAGTAGCACCGGGAGCTGCATGCGTCGCTGCGCTCGCGGGCACAATTGCGTGTCGGATCGCGGAAGGCCTGCCCGTAGTCGAGGCTCCTGACTTATTGGTGATCAACATGGGAATTACGGTCGCAGGCAATTTATGCGCAGCTATCGGGTAGCGCCCCCCTGCCTTCGGGGAATTGGAGAATTCCGCTGATCCCGTGTTCCATCGCTGACTTTCGTACGGTCATCGCCTCAAAGACGCGGCGGGCGACGCTGGCGGGGATCCGCAGGGTGAAATACTGGCGGCGATTGGCGGATGCCTCCCGGCCGAACCGAATGACTCCCGGTTCGTCGGCAAACATCCTGCGGATAGTTGAAGGGTGGAGTTTTTTCGTGGCGGCGAGTTCTTCGGCTGTGTAAACAACCTCTTCGCAGGGTTCGACGGTGTTGCGTTGATGCCCTTCGTGATCGTGCATGAGTAGTCTCCTCGATCACCCACAACGATCTCCGCTTTGCGGTCAACGCGTTGTCTGGTGCTTTATGTGTCTGTTTCTGTATACGCCAGAAAAGCGAAAAGTGTCCGGCCTGAGGTGCAGATTCTTGCCAGAGACATTCGTTGAGTGGACCGTACGCGACCTCACAGGCGAGTCGCTCTCGGTTTACCTTTTGTGATGATTGTCTACCGGAGGTTTACAGATTTCTGTTTTCATGAACTTGTGTTTGGTTCATGAATTCGCCGGGTCAGGCCCTGTTCAGGTCATCGAGAATACCCGAGGCCCAGGCTGGCAGGGAACGTGCCGCCCACGAAACTTTGCCCGATTCGATCTCAGCGATCGTGATCGTCTGGTGCGAAGAGTTGTCCAGCAATGTGGCTCGTTCGGCCAAGGCAAGCACTTGCGAGGCATTCGCAAGACTGCGTTCATAGCGGCGCCGGATGTCTCGTTCGGGAATTCCATGTCCGCCCTGGCGAACCCTGCGGCGAACGCGCTCGATGTTGAGTTCCCGCGTGTCGATAGCGACATAGTGGACATGAATCAAATACCCGGCGTCGCGGGCCTCGCGGATGCGCACCAGTGGGCCGACACCTGCCAGCGTGGTTTCGATCGCAAAACTGACTCGCTCAGCAATGAACCGCCGCCAGGATTCGAGCACCTCGCGCCCCGCGGAAATCGCGACCTGACTCGGGTTCTGTGGATTCGTTTCGCGGGCGATGGCGTCCGGGTCGAGGACAGGCATCCGGTCATGAAGGCGCAACTGAGCAGTGACCGTGCTCTTACCTGAGCCGTTGGGGCCGGCGACAACGGTCAGAATCGGCGGAATGGAGGGAGTCGGACTCAGCGGACCGATCCGGCCAGTTCGCGAATGATCTCGACGTGACGATCACCCGTTTCTTCCGGACGAAAACGGATCTCAAAGACCCGGCCGTCGGGATACTCTTCGACGTACCGTCCTTCCCGGTCCTTATAGACAATCGGAACTCCGGCCGCGAGGGAGGCGGCCTGGGCAGCCGCAATGCACGCATTTGCTTCTGCAACAAAAGCAAGGGTTTCGGGAGAAGGTTGGTCGCGCATCTGATCTCAGTATATGCCGTGCGGAGAGCAGGGCACAGTGCCTAAGTGGCTCGCACGTGAAGGAAGAGAACTACTTGGAAAGCTGAATGGCGGCAGGTCGCGAACGCGCCGAGAAAAACTGGTATTGCTGAGGGTTGTAAGCGCACCAAACATGCCGCCATTCTCATCTGGCGAATTGCGCGTCGTCACTGGTCGTCACTTGACGCCCGTAACTCTATGAAAACTTGGTAGCGCTAACGGGAATCGAACGTGCTCAAGGCCAGTTTAACTGAGAGCGGTTAGGTCTAAGTCCCGTGTTTCCGGTACCTGTCGTGTCCACCCACCGCCAACAGCCGGGTCCATTCCCGGCTTAGGTGGAGCGGCGTGATGGCGTCTATCGGCATCGCGAGGAGTTCCGCGCTCAGGTATCGCGACTGATCGTGGTAGCGTTCGATGGTCTTCGGAGCGAGCTTCTGATCGACATGCTGGCGGAAGAACTCGTCGAGCAGCATCGCCAGAGTCTGGGGAGGCGGCCCGTCGACCACCGCACCCTGCTTCGCGAGTTCGGCCTTCTGTTCTTCCTCGACCCGTCGCTTCCACTCGGCCTCCTCGGCCTCTCGTTTCGTGGCGTAGCCGAAGCCTCGGATGGTTCGTGTGCCTCGTTTCGCGCCGACCGCCTGAAACTTGAAGAACCACGAGGCCTTTCCTGAATCGTGTTTTCGTTTGTAGACCGGCATGCGCTCAACACACTGATAGCTCTGTCTGCCCGGGAAGTCGAGTGTCATCGGCTGTGCCGCAGGTTCGCTCCCACTGCTCATACGCGAACCGCGTGACGATCCACCGATGACCCAGCCTGATTCCAGGAATGATGCCCTGTTCGAGCATCGCGTAGACGGCCTGACGCCCGATGTTGAGACGTCGCGCGATTTCCGGCACCGAGATCCTGCCCGATTCGTTCATCTCGAATGCTCCCGGGACGTCAGTAACCGGACTGTGCCACTCCTGCCCGCGTATCGTCGCCTTCCATCGCCCTTCGGAGATGTATAGGCCACTTGCGGCCTCGCCATGGGCAGATGAGCGAGTTCGTCCACGGTCATCAGGCGGTCGACACCTTCGTAGCCAGCGGCCGCTCTGCTCGCGGCGGCGATGTTGTCAGGATGAGACTCGTTGAGGCGAAGCTGGTCCAATGCCACAAAGCAACCGCGGCCGGTCCGTACGTAGTGCTCCGCCTTCTTCCGCTTGATGTAGCCGGAGCCGTTCCAGACCGGATTCACGACCCGCACGTACGGAGTCCGGGTGGCGTGCTTTACGCTGCCTCGGGGACCAGCCCCGTCGGCCTCATAGGAGTCCGGCGTGAACGCCGGCGCGTCAATCACTCGACGCCTCCGACTGTCATTGCCTCGAAGACGCGGCGGGCGACGCTGGCAGGAATCCTGAGGGTGAAATACTGGCGACGGTTGGCGGATGCCTCCCGGCCGAACCGAATGACTCCCGGCTCGTCGGCAAACATCCTGCGGATAGTTGAAGGGTGGAGTTTCTTAGTGGCGGCGAGTTCTTCGGCTGTGTAAACAACCTCTTCGCCGGGTTCGACGGTGTTGCGTTGAGGCCCTTCGTGATCGTTCATGAGCAGTCTCCTCGACCACCCACAACGATCTCCGCTTTGCGGTCAACGCGTTGTCTGGTGCTTTGTGTGTCTATTTCTATATACGCAGGAAATGCCAAAAGTGTCCGGGGGATCCCGGATTAGTTTTCGTAACGCCAGGACGAAGGGGTCTGGCTACAAGGTCTGCCGATCAAACTTTTTGCCGTAATATCAAATAGGAAAACAGCAGTGATTGTCTTTGATGATATTGGAAAGCGGGAAGCCCGTCGGAAGAAGATGACGGAGAGTGTTTTTACGCACCTGAACAACTCTGCGATGCCGGGGGACGTCGCCAGCCGCGCCCTGATCGAAGACTGGCTTGGTCAGGTTCCAGTGTCCGAGCAAGATGAATTTCGTTCTCGATTTCGGTCGGGCGACGACATTCAATTCAATACCGCCTTCCAGGAACTGTTCTGGCACGAATTTCTTCGCTCTCAGGGCTGCGGACTTGTTTTTCACCCGACCATCGCAGGAAGCTCCAAGCGCCCGGATTTCCTTGTTTGCCCGCCATCGGCAAGCAGCTTCATCCTGGAGGCGCGTACTTCAACAGATGTTGCTGCTGGTCCTGAGAATAGTCCCAGAGCGAATCGAATTCGAGAGTGTTTGCGCCAGATGACTCTCACCGGTCACAGGCTCGGTATTGACGAACTGACTGTCGGGACACTCGACCTCCCGCAAAAACCCTTCCGGAAACATATCACCGATGCCATTGACGCAGACCCAAGCTCGAAAATGGTTAGAATTCCCGCTTACGCGACCAAAGACGGGTGGCACATCAGGCTGACGGCGTTTTCAGGCGCGCACTATGGCGGTAGCCATTCATCGACCGTCATGCAGGAAGCTTGGGGGAAAACATGGACTGGCCCGTCATATCCGCTCCGGGATGCATTGAAGAAGAAAGCGAGCAAGTACGGCCAACTGTCAATGCCCTACGTCATCGCGATCAATTCCGCCGACGCCATGCTCACTGGCCGCGACTTTGAAGAAACTCTTTTCGGCGCCCGTCCAGGCATCACCATCGCGGGTATGACCGACGAACTGGCTCGCGGATTCTGGGGCAGGGAGAACAATCCCAAACACAAGCGAGTGAGCGCTGTGTTGTTCACGACAAATCTCTGGCCAGCGACTGTGCTCATGGGCCAAGTCTATGCGTGTCTGTGGCTCAATCCATGGGCGGATCGACCCTACGAGGGCCTGCTGACAGAACTGCCGACATTTCGATTTGAGAACGGCGACGTCAAGGAATCCCCGGGAAGACCATGGCACGTGCTCATGAATCTGCCGCTGATCACCTCGTCGATGTGGGGCTAAGCCGAAACAGCATCAGCCCGCGATCAACTTTCGGAAGTCGACCAGATCCGCGTCGATTCGGCATCAACAATTCCAGCATGCCAGTTCGCACCAGCGCGTGAACGTCGCGGCTCACGGCAGGCTGGTGGTGGTGGGATCGCAGTGCCTGCGCCAGCGGGCGCAACCCGAAGACGGCGCCGGCGAGGCCTAGAAGGGGTGGCCCGTCATGATCTCCGCCTGCACCGCACCCAGCGGTTTGCCACGCCCGACCGCAAGCACCTATACGCTCATGTCCTAATCGAAAAAACCTGCCATTTCCACCGACGTTCGCTCGCGCGGTGAGTTGGGGAGGTCACAACTACATCGCCAAGCCCGGCAGCACAAACTCGTATCCGGCCAAAGGCACCGAATACGACACGTCTCTGAATTGCCCGGCCGCATCCGCGAGATCGGGTCGCTCGTTGAGAAGTTTCCACAAACTCGGCAACCCCCCGCCCCGATTGAGCAACGACACGAACGAGGTCTCCGTAATCACGGGAATGGCGGGCACCGAAAGGAACCCGGTTGCATCAGCGCCTCGGCAGACGACGCACGCCTCGATGTTGGCAATCGGCGCCTCGATTGGCAGGGACAAAGCGTTCCGCAAATGGCCTGGTTCAGCACGCCAATAGTCACGCACCAGCACTCCCTGCCTGACACCCTTGCTCAGTTCGTCATCGTTGGTGGCTGACTCATTCGCTGTATCAGGGCCAATGAGCCACTTGTGTTGCACGACCACTACCCAGCCCGTTGCAGCCTCATAGACAACCAAATCCGCGTCGGTCGTCGGAATTCGGACCTGTGGCCTTGTTCGGTAGGCCGGGCTCGGGAAAAGGGCTGAGATCTCCGCGAGCGCAAGGGGTTCTTTCGACCTGTTGACGGCACTGGCGTACTGGAGGAGTGCTGGGTGTCGGTTGAGCAGTCTAAGGAAGTTCCGCTCGAAATTGTTTGTGGTCAAAAACAATGACGGAGCACAGAGCCGGTCTTGGAGAATCTCAAGGAACGGCTGTAGCATTGGGGTCCTGGCCGAGATTTGGGGATCGAAAGTCAACCACTTCAGGGCTGTCGCCGTGGATTCTGCGCTTACTCCCGAGACGGCGGACAGTATGCGTATCCACTCCTCTCGCGGCCGCAGATCGACCCTGCTACCAATCGGCCATTTATTACAATCGCCCGCGCTGGCAGTGAGGTGGGCAAGATCATGGGTGTTGGAGACTGCCAGAACCGCACCCCAGAATCGTCGTAATTCTGCGAAGGAGATTGCCCCCAACATGATGTCGGGAGACAACTCCCATCTCACAGCGCTCTCGAGTAACCTCGCCCAGCGGGCGACGAGATCCGACAGGTCGGCAGTGTACTCGTACTTGATGCCGTCGGGTGGCGTGAAGCGGATGCAACCATCCAGGCAACTGCGAACCTCAACTATGGTCGCCGAGCCCTCCTGAGCCCCCACCGATCGCTGCGAGAGTCCCGATCGCTCTAAGATTTCACTGCTGCGGCGAAAAGTGTCGGTGAGGTTTGATGCTTCGGTGGCGTAGGTCAGAGTGATGCGGGGATCAAGTTTCGCCACGTGGATTTCGAATTGCCCCTTATCCGCGAGGGTTAGGGAATATTCCACCTGCTCGTAAGCCTTCGCAAAAACGAACAGCTCGTGCGCTTCAGAGAATAGAACTTGGTCGATCCGAGGATCGGACTGACCGCGATCACACCTTTCAAACAGCGCCGGAATCGCGCGGATGCCGGATTCAACAGCCGCTCTGCCTGCCGAAAAATGTTTCTCTTGGCTCGCCTCTGCTTTGTAGGCCTCTACTTCGAGCACCGCGCAGTAGGGGTAGAGTGCCTGCTCACGGGTTCGCTGAAAAATCGGCAAGGCCGCAAAAGCCTTCTGAATGGCGAGCCGGCTCTCGGTGACATAAGCAGCAACATCGCGTGGTTTAGCCAATCGTAATCCCTGATCACTGAGAGTCCCGGACTCCGCGGGGCTGGGATGGCACCGGGGTGCGGCCACCCCAACACTCTCCCTTGATTATGCTATGCGCCAGGAAGAACAGGGCTGGGAAGGAATGAGCGAAGGAAGCCAATTCCCTTCGGAACCGACTGGAGTTCTCGCGCGATACGGTGGCGCCTCCGCTGTTTCGTATTCACCACACTCTCAACTGGCGAATTGCGCGTCGTCACTCGTCGTCACTTGACGCCCGTAACTCTATGAAAACTTGGTAGCGCTAACGGGAATCGAACCCGTATTTAAGCCTTGAGAGGGCTCTGTCCTAACCGTTAGACGATAGCGCCGTCCGACTGTCAGCATACCAAACCCGACTCTCGCCAGCCAGCCAACCATTACACAGTGCTGGAAATCGGATAATGCCAAGCAATTCCGGATGGTCTGCTTTCCGGCTTACCGCGGAATGATGCGGCCTTCGCCCGGCGTGTACGTGATGCCGCTGGTGATCCGGATCTGATCGTGCAACGGCAACAGATTATCCAGAATGTCCAGGTGGCGTACCGAGGCACTGAAGTTCAGCGCCATTCCGTGACCCAGCGAGCGGGTCACCGTCGCGCCCATGCTCTCGGTCGTATAACGCCCGAGCGTCTGTGCGATCGATGTCAGCGTATCGTGCCCCGCCGTCAGTGACACAGTGTAGGCCCGACCCAGTTGCGTGCGGAACGTTGCGGCATACGATTCCTGCTGCGACGCCTGGTACAGACCGTTGCCAGGCGAAATCCCGCGGGCGTAGGAGAACGAAACGCTGCGTTTCGTGCCGAAATCTTTCACGATCTGCGCGGAAATGTCCTGCGTGTTCGTCTTGCGGAAGGAGTCGATCACACCCGTGCTCTGACCCAGCAGCGCAGCCACCACGGGATCAACCGCGATCGTTGTAAAACCGAGCGTCTGTACCTGGGACTGGCCCAGTCGCACCCGCACTTGCATCGAACGGCCAATGGCGTAAGAATAAATCGCGCCGAACGTATTTGTGTACGTGTCGCCGAAACCGCTGGGCAGCAGATAGTACGTCCACGAATAGTAAGCGCCCACCGTGGCCTTCTTGGTAAGCCGGTAATTCACGTCCCCGCGCGCCTGTCGTCCGGTCACGCCCAGGAAGCCCGGCGCATTTCTCTGCACCGCAAATTCGCCGATGCCGCCGTCAAACGACAACCGTGCCGTCTTTTGATACACCAGATCGATCGACGTGTTGAACTGCTTCGAGCCGTTATCCGAAATCTGAATGTTCGGGCTGCTCCCGAGGTTGATGTTGGCCACATCTGTCGCCGCACCCGTCGGGTTCTCAAGCGCGTAATTCTGCGAATAAAGGATGCCCGTGCCGGTTGCTGTCAGCGCCAGATGCTGCGTGAGCATCAGTTTGTAATCGAGCGAAAGAAACTGGTTGGCGCTCGAATAATTCGACGCTGCCGCGCTGTTGCCCATGTAGCTGCTGCGCGTCCCGGTATACGCAAGGTTCAGGCGCTGCCGTCTCCAGTTGTGAGCTCCACGGATATCCCATGTGGCCTGCGTGCCAAACAGCGTTGGGAAGGTATATTGCCCATTGGCGCCCGGGGTCGCCGTCGCGCCGTTATCGTACACGGAATTGAATCCGAAGCTCTCCTGAAAGGACTGGATGCCGATCCCGCTCATCGGCTGGTTGATCGTATATGTGCGGCTCAAAACTGCCGGCCCCGCGTACGTCGCAACGGCTTCCGTATCCGCATCCGCCACCCGCGGACCCATCCGCTCCATCATCTGCTGGCGATTCGTGTCGGCGATCGAACCCTGCACCACAGCCTGCTCCTGATCGCGACGCTTCATCGCTTCGCGTGCTGCTCGTGCAATATCCTGCCTCGACTGATTCTCGGCCGGGGCAAGCGGATCGAACTGGCTCAACTGCGCGGCGCGCTCCTCCTCGGGGGACGCGGGACGCGTCCGCTCCGTCGGCAGCGGCGTCGGTGCCACCGCTTCGAGACCCTGCCCGTATACCAGACAGCCTCCAAGGGATATAAACGCACAAAACAGTCGACTTGTGTAGCGCACACTCAAAGTCTGACGTTAACCCGGTTGACTGTCAAGCCGGAAGTTTCCCGATATCCTTAGTCTGATGCTTTTCTATACTGAGTACCTCACCTTCCGAACGCAGAAACACCGTGAATACATCAACATAACGCCGCAGGTCGAGACCGCGCTCGCCAAAAGCGCAATCCGCGAAGGCATGATCTTGGTCTCCGCTATGCACATCACTGCCGGGGTATATGTCAACGATGCCGAAGGAGGACTAATTAAGGATATCGACGAATGGCTCGAAGGTCTGGCCCCCTACCGTGACGACTATCGACACCACCGCACCGGCGAAACCAACGGCGACTCCCACCTCAAAAGCCTCATCGTCCACCACGAAGTCATCATCCCCGTCACCGCCGGCAAGCTCGATTTCGGTCCCTGGCAGCAGGTTTTCTACGCCGAGTTCGACGGGCAGCGCCCCAAACGCGTCATTATTAAGGTGATGGGTGAGTGAAATGGGTGAGTGAAATGGGTGAGTGAAATGGGTGAGCCACCCCGGGGCCAGCCCAGCGTCAGCACAAACGAACCCATTTCCACGCCGAAAGGGAACTTCGCATGCCGACACGCCGTCCAAACCGCCGTATGCAACCGCAAAGCGCCGTTTCGCTGACACTCGTCTGGATGCTTGCCGCGCCCCTGCCCGCCTCTTTGCAGGCGGCCGAACTGCCCGTCCGCACCGTCGTGCTCTATAAACACGGTGTCGGCTACTTCGAACGCGCCGGTCAACTCGGCCCCGGCGAATCCGCCGAACTCCAGTTCCGCGCCGAGGATATGAACGACGTCCTCAAGTCGCTCACCGTCAACGACCAGGGCGGCAAAATCACCGGCCTCCGCTACGACTCCAGCGTTCCTCTCGAAGAGAAGCTCCAGGAGTTCCCCTTCCGCATCGAAAACGGCCAGCCCCTTACAGCCGTAGTCGATCAGCTCAAAGGTGCTCGCCTCGAAATGGAGTTCGGTCCTCAAAAAGTTGCCGGCGCCATCGTCTCCGCCCGCCTGATCGCCGGCGATAAGGATAAGGCCGAGCGCGAACAGTTGACCCTCCTCATGGACTCCGGCGAACTCCGCAACGTCGATCTCGCGGCGGCCACATCGATCCGCTTTACCGATGCCAGGCTCCAGACGCAGTTCCGCGACTACCTCGCCGCCCTGACCGGCGCACGCTCGAAAGATAAGCGTAGTTTATTTATCGATTCCACCGAATCCAAAGCCCGCGACGTCCGCGCCCAATACATCCTGCCGATGCCGGCATGGAAATCCAGCTACCGGCTCATGCTGGATGAAGCGAACACCACCCTCGAAGGCTGGGCCATTGTCGACAACACCACCGGCGAGGACTGGACCAAAGTGAAGATGGCTCTCGTCTCCGGCAAACCGATCTCATTCATCAGCCAGCTTTACGAGCCGAAGTTCATCACCCGCCTCTCCGCCAGCCTGGCCGAGGATCAGGCCGTTGCTCCCAAAGTATTCGGCGGTGCGCTGGAAGCTGCCAAGTCGGCGAACGCCCCGGCCGCCCCGGCACCGGCTATGGCGTTCGGGCGCATGGCCGCCTCGCCGCAGTCAGCCGTCGCTGGCGCCGACGCCGCTACTTTGCGGACCGCCATCCGGGCAGAGAACAGCTCCATCGTTCCCACCGGCCCCGCGCAGGAGATCGCCGATCTGTTCGAATACTCCATCGCCACCCCGGTCACGGTGAAGAAGAACGAATCCGTCATGCTGCCCTTCCTGCAGCAAAAGATCGCCGCCCGCAAGCTCGATATCTACTCGGATCAGTCCCGCCCCAACCCCTTCAGCGCCGCCGAACTTACCAACAACACCGGCCGGACGCTCGACGGCGGCCCCATCACCGTCTACGATGCCGCCACCTACGCCGGCGAAGCTCTGGTCGAAACCTTTAAGGCCGCCGACAAGCGCTTCATCAGCTACGGCGTCGATCTCGGCACCCGCATCGCCACCAATCTCAATTCCCGCACCGATGCCACGCGCGAACTCCACGCCCATAACGGTGTCATCGTCACAAAGTCCGCCATCGTGCAAACCAAAACCTACACCATCGCCAACGTGGACCCGCGCCCCAAAACGCTCATCGTCGAACACCCCATTCGCACCGGCTACGCGCTGATCAATACCCCGAAGCCGGCCGAGACCGCGCGCGATGTTTATCGCTTCGAACTGAAGCTTCCCGCCGGCGGCAATACCGACTTCGTGGTCACGGAAGAAAATGTCTACGACCAGTCGACCCAGGTCTCTTCGCTCAACTCCGCCGCCACGCTCGTGTACGTCCGCAATAAGGCTCTCTCCGATGCCGGCCGCCGCCAGCTGCAGCAGATCGCCGACGTGAAGGCGAAGATCGAAGGCCTCGATTCGGACGTGAAGTCCGTCACCGCGCAGATCGACAACCTCACGCGCGATGAAGATCGCAACCGCCAGAACATCGCCAGCCTTTCACAGGTAGTCGGCCAGCAGCCCACCATTCAGGACTACGCCCGCAAACTCTCCGAGCAGGAATCGCAGATCGCCGCGCTGCGCGACCGCGAAGCCGCGCTCAACAGGCAAAAGGCCGCCCTGCAGGATCAGGCCAGCGATCTCGTCGCCCGACTCGACTTCTGAGGGCTTCGGGCCGCGCCGGGCTTGCAGCCAAGATACATTGGTATATGCCTCTCGACGACGCCCTCCGTGCAGCCGCCGAGCAATTCGGAGTTCAACAGGAATTCTGGGATATCTTCGGTCATTCCCATGTGACCGAACCCGCCACCAATCGCGCCATCCTCGCCGCAATCGGGTTCGATTGTGCCGATGAAGCGGCTTTGGCCGCCTCCGTGCGCCAGCGCCAGGATGCCGAATCCGCCCGCCTCCTGCCGCCCGTCCTTGTCGTCAGTGCCAGCGAGCAAATCAAACTCCCGCCTCAGGCCGCGGGCATCGCGCTTTCCGTCACCACGGAACAGGGCGACCATTGGGATACCCGCGCCTTTCTCTCTCACGGCAGTTCCGCCGATGCCAGCGCCGTTCTCGCCCTGAAATTGCCCCTCGGCTATCACGAAGTCAGGGCAGGGGACTGCGTCATGCGCCTGATCGTCACCCCGGATCGCGCCTGCCTTCCCGCCCCGGGCAAACACGCCGGCCTCGGCGTGATGCTCTACGGCCTGCGCTCGGGCCGCAACTGGGGCTGCGGCGACTTTCGCGATCTTGCCGCCCTCATCCGCTGGGCCGTTCCCGCGCTCCACGCCGACTTCATCGCGCTGAACCCGCTCCACGCCATCCACAACCGGCGGCCGTTCAACACCAGCCCCTACCTGCCCAACAGCGTCTACTACCGGAATCCCCTGTATCTCGATGTCGAGGCCGTTCCCGGCTACAATCGCGTGCGCCGCCAGTTCGAAGATGCCGGCGCCCTCGCCGAAATCGCCCGTCTGCGCTCCACTCCGGCCGTTGAGTACGAACCCGTCTGGGCGCTGAAGCGCCGCGCGCTGGAACAGATCTTTGCCAACACCGAGCCCGCCGCCGAGTGCCTCGCCTGGATCGCGAAGGAAGGCGATCTCCTCCGCCTCTACGCCACCTACTGCGCGCTCGATGAGCATCTGCACGCCGCCGACCCCGACCTCTGGATCTGGCCCGACTGGCCCGCCGAATATCGCGACCCGCACAGCCCGGCGGTCGCCGCCTTCGCCGCCTCGCACCAGCGCGAAATCCTCTTCCACTCCTGGCTGCAGTGGCTCGTCGACGGCCAGCTCGCCGCCGTCCAGCAACTCGCTCGTCAGCTGGGGATGACCATCGGCCTCTACCACGATCTCGCCCTCGCCACCGACCGCTGCGGCTCCGACCTCTGGGCCTGGCGCGAATTCTTCGTCCCCGGCGCCCGCGTCGGCGCGCCGCCCGACGATTTCTCCCCCGATGGCCAGGACTGGTCCTTCCCTCCGCCCAACGTCGACCGGCACCGCGAGGACGGCTACCGGCTGTACGCCGAATCCATCCGCAAATCGGCCCGCCACGGCGGCGCGCTCCGCATCGACCACGTGATGCGCCTGTTCCGCCTCTACTGGATCCCCGAAGGCAGCACCGCCGCCCACGGCGCCTACGTCCGCGAGCGGAATCAGGACCTGGTCCGCATTCTGGCGCTCGAAAGCGTCCGCGGCAATTTCGTTGTTGTCGGTGAAGACCTTGGCACCGTGGAACCGGTGGTGCGCGACACCCTCGCGCGCATGGGCATCCTCAGCTACCGGCTGCTTTATTTCGAACGCGAAGGCGGCAGCTTCAAATCTCCCACCCAATATCCCGAACTCGCTCTGGTTTCCACCACCACGCACGATCTCGCCACGCTCGCCGGTTTCTGGACCGGCGCGGACGTCGAAGCCCGTCTCCGGGCCGGCACCATCGACGCCGCCGGCCGCGACGCCCAACTAGCCAGCCGCACCGCCGACAAGCAACAGCTTCTGGACGCCCTGTTCGCCGCCGGTCTCCTGGCGCCGGACTTCGAACGTGACGCCAGCCGTCTGCCCGAACTCACCGGCCAGGTGCACCACGCTATCATGGGTTTTCTTGCCACCACGCCGTCCGCTTTATGGCTGGTGAATCAGGAGGATATGACCATGGAACCGGAGCAGCAAAACCTGCCCGGAACCACCTGGCAGTATCCGAACTGGGGTCGCAAGATGTCGTGGAGCCTCGAAGAGCTCGCCGCTCCCGGTGCAGTTGCTGCGGAAGTCACCACGACCGGCGTCACGAACGACTGTGCCGTCATGGTCCGTCACTGGGTCGAGCGATCCGGGCGCGCCCGCGGAATCTGACCGCTTGGCCGGTCTCATTTCGTTAAGCCATTTGTAATGAATCTCTTCCAGGTATTTACACGAAATCACGTACTATCGTCGTAATAGCAAGTAACAATGGATGTTGGAGCGTCGTCTCCTCTGGACAACTAAATTTCTATATGCAGACTTTGAAAAGTTCGGTTTTTGCCTCGGCCGCGCTGGCTCTTTTCCTTGCCGCCGGTCAAAACGTGTGGGCGCAGGGTGTGGGACAGATCCGCGGCGTCGTGACAGATCCCTCGCAGGCGGTTGTTCCCAATGCCACCGTCGTGGTCAAGAGCACCAATATTTCGCGCACGGTGAAGTCAGACGGCCAGGGACAGTACACGATCCCCAATCTGCCGGTCGGCCAGTATAGTGTGCGGGCCGATGCGCCTGGTTTCGTTACTTTTACGCAGCCTTCCGTGGCGGTCTCTACCGGCCAGGCGAGCCCCCTCAACATCGCCCTGAGCATCGCTTCCGAATCCCAGCAGGTGCAGGTTTCCGATCAGTCCCAGGCGGCGCTGTCGACCGACGCCTCGTCCAACGCCAGCGCGCTGGTCCTGAAAGATGCAGACCTCGATGCCCTTCCGGACGATCCCGATGACCTTGAAGCCGATCTCACGGCGCTCGCCGGTCCCTCGGCCGGCCCGAGCGGCGCGCAGTTCTTCGTCGACGGCTTCTCCGGCGGTCAGTTGCCTCCCAAGAGCTCCATCCGGGAAATCCGCATCAACTCGAATCCCTTCTCCTCCGAATACGACAAGCCTGGCTTCGGCCGCGTGGAAATTCTGACCAAGCCCGGCACCGACACCTATCACGGTTCGGCGTTCATCACCTACGGCAACAAGGTTTTCGACAGCCGCAACCCGCTCCTCACCACCGAACGTCCCGATTACAATTCGCGCCTCGCGACGGTCAACTTCGGCGGCTCGCTGAACAAAAAATCGTCCTTCTTCATCGACTTCAACCAGCGCACCATCAATGAAAATGCTCTGGTCACCGCAACCGTGCTCGGCCCCGCCCCGGCGCTTACCCCGGTACTGCTCAACGAAGCCGTCCTGACGCCCAACAAGTACTGGCAGCTCAGCAACCGCCTCGACTACGCCATTAACGCCAACAACACTCTCGTGATGCGGTATACCCACTCGTCGAACTCCAACGTCGGCGGCGTCGGCCAGTTCAATCTACCCTCGCAGGAGATCAACACCGCGGCCAAGAACAATACCGTGCAGATCACCGAAACCATGATCATCGGTACCCGCGCCGTAAGCGAAACAGCGTTCCAGTTCCGCGATAACCACAGCGGCCAGTCGGGCGACGGCAACTTCGGCGTTCCGGGCATCAACGTGAACGGCGCCTTCAACTCGGGCGGCGCTCCGCTGCAGTCGAACTACAACCACAACAAGGGCATCGAACTGCGTAACTTCGTGACCATGACGATGGGCACCCATGCGCTGAAGGTCGGTTTCCGCGTCCGGCAGAACGATCTGACCGCGCAGTCCACCTCGAACTTCAACGGCAGCTACACGTTCCTCAACATTCAGCAGTATCAGCAAACCCAGTTGTTGCTTGCCCAGGGCACGCCGATGGCGGCCGTTCTGAATGCCGGCTACGGACCCTCCTCCCTCACCCTGAGCAGCGGCACCCCGGTCCAGTCCGTTCGCCAGCTCGATTCCACTTTCTATCTGCAGGACGACTGGCGCGTACGCCAGAACCTGACCGTCAACATCGGCCTTCGCTATGAGACGCAGAACAACATTCAGGATCACCTGGATCTTGCTCCGCGCTTTGGCTTTGCCTGGGCTCCGGGCGCGAAAGCCAATAAGGCGTCCAAGACCGTCATCCGCGGCGGCTTCGGCATCTTCTTTGACCGCTTCGAAGAATCCAACGTCCTCAACGCACTGCGCTTCAACGGTTCCTCGCAGCAGAACTATCTGATTAACGTCAACACGCCGGGCGCGGCCGCCGCGCTCGCCACCTACCCGGCGCTGCCGTCGGTTGCTCTCCTCAGCCTCCAGAACCAGGCGCAGTGGAGAGTGGACCCGACCCTGCGCGCCCCCTACAACATGCAGAAAGCCATCGGTGTCGATCGCCAGCTGCCGGCCCGCACGCAGCTTTCCGTGAACCTTGTCGATACCCGCGGCGTGCACACCCTGCACAATGTCGACGTCAATACCGTGCTGCCCAACGGACTGCGGCCTTTCACCGGTACCGGCATCGCCGGCGCCAACGGCGACATTTATCAATATCAGTCCGACGGCATCTTCAAGCAGCTGCAGATCATGAGCAACGTCAGTTCGCGCGTGAACGCTCACCTCACGCTGCAGGGCTACTACGTGCTCGGCTGGGCTCACTCCAACGCCAACGGCTTCGTGATGGATCCGCTTCACCCCAATCTCGACTGGGGACGCGCCAACTTCGACACTCGCCAGCGCGGCTTCATCGGCGGCACCATCGGCATGCCCTATGGCCTCTCGGTGGCGCCGTTCATCACCATGGCCTCGGGTTCGCCCTATAACATTACGACCGGTCAGCAGTGGGATAACGACGGCCAGTACAACGCCCGGCCCACGGTGCCCGTTGCCCAGGCTGCCATCGCCGCCGCTGCCGCCAACGGCAAGCACCTCAACGTGTGCGGCCTGTCCGGGGCCGGCTACATTCCCATCAACTGCGGCCAGGGTCCGTCGCAGTTTTCCGTCAATCTTCGCCTGAGCCGCACCTGGGGCTTCGGCGAAAAGTCCTCCGGGACCACCGGCTCCACCGGCGGGCACGGCGGTGGCACTCGCACCGGCGGATTCACCGGCCCCAGCATGGGTCGCAGCGGCTTCAGCGGCTTCGGTGGCGGCAGCACGGGCAAACGCTACAACCTGACGGCCAGCGTCAGCGCGCGCAACGCTTTCAATCACACGAACCTCGCTTCGCCCAACGGCAACATCGGCTCGCCGTTCTTCGGCACGTCGACAGCGCTCGCCGGCGGCGACGGCCGTGGCGGCGGTGGCACCTTCGGCGGCAACAACGGCGCGGCCGGAAACCGCAAGATCGAGTTCACGCTGCGCTTCCAGTTCTGAGCCCTGCTCAGTTCCGCCGCGGATGGGCCGTGCTAGCCTGACCCCATGATCGGGATCGGCTCGCTTTGCGTCTCACATCTGCAGTTCATGAAATGGGCGGATGATATCTACTTCGGCCTGCCGGCGCAGTTCCCGGCCGGCAAGGCTGAAGAGGATACCGGCATCTCCTTCCAGAGCTTCACCGGCACCCTGCAGCACATCTACAAGGCCGAACTGCTCTGGTTCCGCCGCGTGCAAAACGACCTCTATCCGAAAATCGGCGACATCACCATCCCCGATCACGTCGAACAATGGCAGGAACTGTGGAACGGACTCCACTTCGCCTGGATCCGCTGGGCCGAAACGATTGAAGAGTCCGGCTGGGAAGAGACCGTCATCCACCGCACCACCTCAGGCAGCGAGATGCAGTTGCCGCGCTGGCAGGTCATCATGCACCTGGTGAATCACGGCAGCTACCATCGCGGACAGTTGGCCTCGCTCATGCGTCAGGCCGGCCTGCGCCCGCCTTCCACCGATCTCATCGCCTTCTACCGCACGCGCTGAGCCGCGCTACTTCGAAGCCGCTTCCACCTGAGCAAACGCCGCGTCCAGCCGCCCGATAAACTCATCCACATCGGTTCGGCCGATGTTCATCGGCGGCGAAAGCCGCAGCACGTTGCCGTACAGCCCGCCCTTGCCCACCATGATGCGCTGCTCGCGCGCCGCTTCCATCACCTGCGCCGTCGCCGCCGTCGCCGGAGCCTTCGACCGCCGGTCTTCCACCAGCTCCAGCGCCAGCAGCAGCCCCATGCCCCGCACCTCGCCGATCAGCGCGTGCTTCTCCCGCAGCTCCAGCAGCCGCCCTTTGAGATAAGCGCCCGTCTCCTCCGTGTTGCGCAGAATCTTTTGTTCTTCGATGTACTCCAGCACCGCCAGCCCCGCCGTCGTCGCCACCGGATTGCCGCCGAACGTGGAAATCGTCGCCCCCTTCACCGCCTCCGCCACTTCCGGCCGCGCGATCGTCACCCCGATGGGCGTCCCGTTGCCCAGCCCCTTGGCGCCCGTGATGATGTCCGGCTCCACGCCCCAGTGCTCGATGCCGAACCACTTGCTGCCCGTGCGCCCCCACGCCGTCTGCACTTCATCGGCAATGAACAGCCCGCCGTACTTCTTCACAATCTCGGCGACGATCCGGAAGTACTCCTTCGGCGGTGTGATGAATCCGCCCACCCCCTGAATCGGCTCCGCTATGAATCCCGCCACGCGCCCCGACGTCGTCGTCCGGATCACCTGCTCCACATCCTGCGCGCACTTCACCTCGCACGACGGATACTCCAGCCCGAACGGACACCGGTAACAATATGCGTTCACCGCATGCACCACGCCCGGCTGCGGCGGACCCAGCCTCCACCCGCTCTGCCCCGTCAGCGTCATCATTCCCGCCGACCGCCCGTGATACGAGTGCCGCAGCGCAATGATCTCCGTCGAACCCGTATAGCAGCGCGCCGTCAGGATCGCCGTCTCATTCGCCTCCGTGCCGCTGTTGCTGAAGAACGATTTCGTCAGCGCCCCGCCCGGCGTAATCGACGCCAGCTTCTTCGCCAGCGCCACCTGCGGTTCGTTGACGAATACCGTCGAAACATGCTGCAGCTTGTCCATCTGCGCATGCACGCGCCTGTTCACGTGGTCGTTCAGATGCCCCACGCTCACCGTCACGATGCCGCCGAAGAAATCCAGATACTGGTTGCCGTCGGCATCCCACACGTATTGATCCTTCGCGTGCGAAAGGACCAGCGGATCTTTGAAGTAGTGAAAGACCGCCGGGAAAAGAAACTCTTTCTGCGCGAGCAGGATCTCCTGTTTCGTCATCGTTCCTCTATTATCGACGGAATCGCGCAGCGCATTCGCCGCCGCGCCCGCCCGGCCGCAATCATGGCACGATGAGGTCATGGCAACCCCGCGTCTGATGAAAGCCCTCGTCAAGAGCCGCCCCGAACCCGGCCTCTGGCTGGAGGAGATCCCCGTCCCCGAAATCGGCATCAACGACGTGCTCGTGCGCGTCAAAAAAGCCGCCATCTGCGGCACCGACATCCACATCTTCACCTGGGACGACTGGGCGAAGCGCACCATCCCCGTGCCCATGGCCATCGGCCACGAATTCGTCGGCGAAATCGTCGCCGTCGGCGCCAACGTTTCCGATTTCTTTCCCGGCCAGCTCGTCAGCGGCGAAGGTCACGTCGTCTGCGGACGCTGCCGCAACTGCCTCGCCGGACGCCGCCACCTCTGCGCCCACACCAGCGGCGTCGGCGTCAATCGCCCCGGTGCCTTCGCCGAATACATTGCGCTGCCCATGACCAACATCTGGGTCCACAAGCACGCGGTCAGCACGGACGTCGCGGGCATCTTCGATCCCTTCGGCAATGCCGTCCACACCGCCCTCGCGTTCCCCGTGCTCGGCGAAGACGTGCTGGTCACCGGCGCCGGCCCCATCGGCATCATGGCCGCCGCCGTGGCGAAACACGCGGGCGCGCGCCACGTCGTCATTACGGACGTGAATCCTTACCGGCTCGATCTCGCCCGCAAAATGGGTGTCACCATGGCCGTCGACACCCGCCAAAAGAGCCTCGCTGACGTTCAGAAAGAGCTCGACATGACCGAAGGCTTCGACGTGGGGCTCGAAATGTCCGGCAACGCCTCGGCCTTCCGCGAAATGCTCGCCAACATGTCGCACGGCGGCAAAATCGCCATGCTCGGCATTCCGCCGAACGAGATCGCCATCGACTGGAATCTGGTGATCTTCAACATGCTCACCATCCACGGCATTTACGGCCGCGAAATGTATGAGACCTGGTACAAGATGACCGTGATGCTGGAATCGGGCCTCGACATCAGCGGCGTCATCACGCACCGCTTCCCCTGCGCGCAGTTCGAAGACGCCTTCCGCCTGATGCAGTCGGGCAATTCCGGCAAGATTATTCTGGATTGGGAAGCGTAGCGGCTTCCTCCCGGCATCGCGCGCCCCGCGGCGCTTACTACTTCGCCGCCGGAGCCGTCGCCGGTGCTGCCTGCTGCGTCTGATTCTCCCCGACCAGCGGATCGTTCGCCGTCGCCGGCTCCTGCCCGTTGTGCTGGTGAATCGTCATGCTCTGGTCGCTGAAGTAGGTGTGGGTGCCGCTCGTCCCGAATGCCGTCGGATTCACCGTCAGCGTGTAGCCCGTCTGGCTCTGCTGCAGCGCAAAATGGAATCCGCCCTTTTCGCCCGTCGCCAGATCGCGGTCGATCAGTTCCGCCCCGCCCGGCCCCGGCGTGCCGCTCGTCGGCGGACCCAGTTGCGTCAGCGACGTCGCATAAGCGCCGTACTGCGAGTAATACTGCGTCTGCGCCGTGTGGATCGTCGTGATCGCCTTCACCGCCGCCATCTCCTGCGCATACCGCCGCGCGCTGGTCAGCTTCGGCAGCGCCACGGCAAGAATGATCAGGATGATCGCAATCACGATCAGCAGTTCGATCAGCGAAAATCCGCCCGTCCGGCGGCGCTTCAGGTTGAGACGCATACTGTTCCTACCTTAGATGACGTTCTGACGCGGCGAGGCGTTGAACCCTTATTCCGCCGCCCGCGCCGCTTCGTGAATCGCCCGCAGCCGCCGCAGAAACTTCGGCAACAGACTGAGCCGCAGCGCGTTAGCCCCGTCCGAGAGCGCCTTTTCCGGCTCGTCGTGGACTTCCACGAAAATTCCCGAAATCCCCGTCGCCACCGCCGCCGAAGCCAGCGGTTCGATGAACTCCGGCTGCCCGCCCGAGGAACTCCCCGCTCCGCCCGGCAACTGCACGCTGTGCGTCGCGTCGAATACCACCGGCGCCTGCCGCGCCATGATGCGCAGCCCCCGCATATCCACCACCAGATTGTTGTAGCCGAACGACGACCCTCGCTCAGTCAGCACCACCTGCCGGTTGCCCGTCGACGCCACCTTCTCCACCGCGTTCGCCATATCGTTCGGGCTCACAAACTGGCCCTTCTTCACGTTGACGATCTTCCCCGTCCGTCCCGCTTCCACCAGCAGATCCGTCTGCCGGCAGAGAAACGCCGGAATCTGCAGAATGTCCACCGCCCCGGCCGCCGCCCCGGCCTGCGCCGGTTCGTGAATATCGGTCACCACCGAAAAGCCGCGCGCCCGCAGACGGCTCAGGATCGCCAGCCCCTCTTCCGCCCCCGGTCCGCGAAAGCTCTTCACGCTGGTGCGATTGGCTTTGTCGAACGACGCTTTAAAAACGTACGGAAACCCGGCCTCCCGCGCCATCGCCGCGATCGCGTCGGCCATCCGGTTTACATGCTCTTCGCTTTCGATCACGCACGGGCCGGCCATCAGCACCAGCCGCGCCGGATCTTCGAAATCGGCGAACCGGATCATTTCGCTTCGTCTTCCGGCACTTCCGGCAGCAGCGGCGCTTCCTGCACCGCCAGCCTGTGCCGCCTGTACTTGCACGCCGCCCCCACGAAGGAAACGAACAGCGGATGCGGTTCGAGCGGCTTCGACTTGAATTCCGGATGGAACTGGCAGCCCAGATAATACGGATGATCCTCGATCTCGCAGATCTCCACGTACATCGCATCGTCGTTCGCCGTCGCCGGCGTCTCGCCCGTAATCCGCAGCCCCTTCGACGTCAGCGCTCCTTCGAATTCACGATTGAACTCATACCGGTGCCGGTGCCGCTCGCTGATCTCCGTCGTGCCGTATGCCTTCTCGGCGAACGACCCCGGCTTCAGCATGCATGGCCACGCCCCGCGCCGCATCGTGCCGCCCAGTTCGTCCACGCCCTTCAGCTCGCGCAGCTTGTAGATCACGCGCTGCGGCGTCGTCTGGTTGAACTCGGTCGAGTCGGCTTCCTTCATCCCGCACACGTTGCGCGCGAACTCGATCACCATCGTCTGCATCCCGAGGCAGATCCCGAAATACGGCACCTTCCGCACCCGCGCGAATTCAATCGCGTTGATCATGCCCTCAATGCCGCGCTTGCCGAACCCGCCCGGCACCAGGATGCCGTCGTAATTCTCCAGTTCCCGCTCCAGCCTGCCCTGCTCGAACGTTTCCGCTTCGATCCAGTGGATCTTCACCTTCACGTCGTGCGCGATCCCGCCGTGCAGCAGCGCTTCCTTCAGGCTCTTGTACGAGTCTTCGTACTCCACGTACTTGCCCACCAGCGCGATATCCACCGTGTCCTTCGGATTCTGCATCCGGTGCAGCATCTCGCTCCACCGCCGCAGATCGCGTGGCCGCGAATCGTCCAGCGCCAGATGCCGCAGGATGATCTCATCCACCTTTTCCTCGGCAAACGCCACCGGCACTTCATAGACCGAACTCACGTCCCGCGCCGTGATCACCGCATCGCGGTCCACGTCGCAGAACAGCGCGATCTTGTCCTTCATGTCTTCGGGAATGGGCCGCTCCGCCCGGCACAGCAGAATATCCGGCTGAATGCCCAGCGCGCGCAGTTCCTTCACGCTGTGCTGCGTCGGTTTCGTTTTCAGCTCCTGCGCCGCGCTGATCCACGGCACCAGCGTCACGTGAACGAAGATGCAGTTCTCCCGCCCCGCCTCATGCCGCACCTGCCGGATGGCTTCCAGAAACGGCAGCGATTCAATATCGCCCACCGTGCCGCCAATCTCGCAAATCACCACATCGACCTGCGTGGACAGCTTCTTCACCGCCGCCTTGATCTCATTGGTCACGTGCGGAATCACCTGCACCGTCTTGCCCAGGTAATCGCCGCGCCGCTCGCGCTGGATAATCTGCTCGTAGATCCGTCCGCTCGTCAGGTTGTTGTCGCGCGTCAGCGGCGAATGCGTGAACCGCTCGTAGTGGCCCAGATCGAGATCGGTCTCCGACCCGTCGTCGGTCACGAACACTTCGCCGTGCTGAAACGGGCTCATCGTGCCCGGGTCCACATTCAGATACGGATCGAACTTCTGCAGCGACACCGTGAGCCCGCGGCTCTCCAGCAGGCACCCGATCGACGCCGCCGCAATGCCCTTGCCCAGCGACGAAACCACGCCGCCCGTTACGAAAATAAACTTAGCCACGCCGCGCGCCCTCCGCGATTCTTTGCCCTTCGTGCATCATAGCCCGCACGCGGTCCAGATCCCCGGGCGTGTCCACACCGATCGATTCATAGTCCGTCTCCACCACCCGTATCCGAAATCCGTTCTCGAGCGCTCTCAACTGTTCCAGTTTCTCAGCCCGCTCCAGCGGACCGGCCGGAAGGTCCGGATACCGCAGCAAAAATTCCCGCCGGTACACGTACAGCCCGATGTGCTTGAAATGCGCCGCCGGCTCCGCATCCCGGTTAAAAGGGATCGCCGAACGCGAAAAATAAATCGCATTCCCGAACCGGTCCGTCACCACCTTGACCACGTTCGGATCGCTCACCTCGCGCGCGTCTTCGATCTTCTTGCTCAGCGTGCCCATCTGGATGGCCGGCTCCTCGGCCAGCGGCAGCACCGCCGCATCGATCGCCGCCGGGTCGATCAGCGGCTCGTCCCCCTGCACATTCACCACCAGCTCCGCGTCTTCGAATGCCGACGCCACTTCCGCCACACGGTCGGTTCCCGAAACATGATCCGGTCGCGTCATATAGACCCGCGCGCCGAACCGCCGCGCCTCGGCGGCGATGCGTTCGTCATCGGTCGCAATCAGGATCGCGGTCAGGTAATGGGCCATCGAAACCCGCTCCCAGACGTGTTCGATCATCGTGCGGGAGTCGAGCTGCGCCAGCGCTTTGCCGGGAAATCTGGTGGATGCGTACCGGGCGGGAATGACGCCCAGGATTTTGCGGGGCACACGCGATCTTACCATAGCGGCCCTGTGTTAGACTCCAACCAGAAAGGGAAGCTCCGGATGCGATCCCGGCGGATCCACATTCCGTTTTTACTCCTCGGCGCGGGCCTCTGTGCCGCCCTGTTTTCGTCGCGCTTCTCCGCCCAGGCCGCCACGCCGGGCACTTCGGAGGAAAACGTCAGCATCACTCCGCGTCCCAAACCGCAGGACGCCGTCACTCCTCTTCCCAAATCCAACATCCGCGTCGACACCAACGTCGTCCTCATCCCGGTCACCGTCACCGACCCCCTCAACCGCTTCGTCACCGGCCTCGATCAGGAATCCTTCAAGGTTGCCGAAGACAAGGTCGATCAGAAAATCGTGTCCTTCGGCAGCGAAGACGCCCCGCTCTCCATCGGCGTCGTCTTCGATACCAGCGGCAGCATGGGTCCCAAGCTCGATCGCTCCCGCCAGGCCGTCTCGGAATTCTTCAAGACCGCCAACCCGGAAGACGAAGGTTTTCTGGTGGAGTTCAGCGACCGCCCCGAACTCGTCACCCCCATCACTCACAATCTGGAGGAAATCCAGAACCGCCTGACCTTCACCCAGTCCCGGGGCCGCACCGCGCTGCTCGATGGCATCTACCTCGCCCTCCACACCATGAAGAAGGCGACCAACCCCCGCAAAGCTCTGATCGTCATCTCCGATGGCGGCGACAACAGCAGCCGCTACACCGAAAGCGAAATCAAGAACCTGGTGAAGGAGGCCGACGTCCAGATCTACGCCATCGGCATCTACGAACCCATGTCTTCACGCGGCCGTACGCCCGAAGAGCTCTCCGGCCCGGGCCTCCTGACCGATATCTCCGAACCCACCGGCGGGCGTCACTTTATTGTGGAGAATCTCGCCGAACTGCCCGACGTCGCCGCCAAGATCGGTATCGAGCTGCGAAATCAGTACGTGCTCGGCTACACGCCCTCCAACACCGCCCGCGACGGCAAATACCGCCGCGTCACGGTCAAAATCAATCAGCCTCGCGGCCTGCCTCCGCTGCGCGCCTTCTGGCGCACCGGCTATTACGCGCCCACGCAATAGGCCGCTGCCAGGCACGGGCGCCATTCTGCCCGCCAAAGTGGAAGATCCTGAGCAGCACGCCACACCGCGCGTCCGCGGCAATCGTCAAGGCTTACTACGGTTTCAGTTCACGGAGAACGGCGGCCTTGAGCGGCGGAAGGTCGTCGGTCACCGCCGCCCATAAGGTTTCGAGGTCAACCCGTTCGTATGCATGACGCAGGTGGTTGCCGATGCCCCGGATATCCCGCCACGGCTGGTCCGGTATCCGTTTTTCTGCTTCATCGCCCAGCCGGATGGCCGCCTCGCTGATGATCTGCAGCTTCCGTTCCACTGCCGCAACAGCCATGGGACTCGCGCGGAACTCCTCCAGCCCCATGCCAGCCGTAAATTGCCCGATCAGCTCAATCGCATTGGCAATATCCTCGAAGAGGCGCCGCGGCGGAGCCTTAAAAGACAAGCACCGACTCTCGCTGCGCCCGCTCCAGCACCTCAGGCCGCAACATCGCCCTGTCCGCCAGATCCGTCTTCATGCCGAGAATATCGGTCAAACGATTTTGAAGGTGGATTCTGCCCAACAACGACAGCTTCCGCGTGCCATCGAAGTCGGCAATTACATCCACGTCCGAAATACCGGTGACCGCCGCCCCGCGCGCGTACGAACCATGCAGCGCCAGATGGGCCACGCCAGCGGCTTTTAATTCCCGCTCGTGTTCGCGCAACGTCGCGATGACCTGCTCCCGGTTCATGTCCGTATCCTGCCATATGCGGATTCGGCCCCGCAACTCAGCCCCGCTGCCTGCTCCCCCGCGTAACACCCCATCCCCCACACCCCGATACGCAATAATGAAATTGTGAGAGCTAACTCCCTGCCCACAGCCCTGCGCGCGGGCGCCGCGCTCTGCCTCGCCCCGCTCCTGATGTTTGCTCAGCAGGCCACAGCTCCGCAGGCCCCCGCTCCTCAGCCAGACGAAGGCGACGCCATCTTCTCCTCGGAAACCCGCCTCGTCCCGCTCAACATCACCGTCTCCGACAAGGCCGGCCACCTCGTCACCAACCTCCCCCAGAGCGCCTTCCAGGTCTTCGAAAACGGCGTCCTCCAGCAGATCAAGCTCTTCCGCCGCGAAGACGTCCCCGTCTCGCTCGGCCTCATCATCGATAACAGCGGCAGCATGCGCGAAAAACGCCAGGCTGTCGAATCCGCCGCCCTCGCCCTCGTCAAGGATTCCAACCCCCAGGACGAAGCCTTCATCGTCAACTTCAACGACGCCTACTACATGGATGCCGACTTCACCAGCGACATCAAAGTCCTCGAACAGGGCCTCACCAAAATCGATTCGCGCGGCGGCACCGCCATGCGCGACGCCATCTGGGCCTCCATCGATCACCTGAAGGCCAAAGCCAAGCGCGACAAGAAAGTCATCCTCGTCGTCACCGACGGCAACGATAACGCCAGCGAACGCTCGCTCGAAGCCCTCGTCCGCCTCGCGCAGGAAGACGACGTTCTCATCTACGCCATCGGCCTCCTCACCGAAGAAGACCGCGCCGAAGCCAAAAAAGCCCAGCGCGCCCTCAATCTGCTCACCGAAAGCACCGGCGGCCAGGTCTTCTATCCGAAGGATGTTTCCGAGGTCGATAAGATCGCCCACCAGGTCGCGCACGACATCCGCAACCAGTATTCGATCGCCTACACCCCCACCAACGCCGCGCTCGACGGCACTTTCCGCCAGATCAAGGTCACCGTCAAAGCGCCCGGCAACCCCGTCGCCCGCACCCGCAGCGGCTACTACGCCCGCCAGCCCGCGAAGAAGTCCTGATTCTCATGCCCGGTGAACTGCCGCATGCTTGGTGAACTGCAGATGGCCTGGCGCCTCGCCAAAGGCTACCGCCTGTGTCCCTGGGCCAGCCCCTACCTGCGCTGGCGCATTGAGACGTGGTCCGGCCTGCACGCCGAAGACATCACGCGCGAACAGTTCTTCTCCTTCTGCTGGAAACACCGCCAGGAACTCCGCCGCTATCTCCGCTGGGCCGCCCGTCAGGGCTGTTAGTTTGCACGGCTGTTCCCCGCCGCGTTCGCTGAACTGGCGGCGCTAAGCTCCCGGTGCTACGCCGCCGGTTTCGATTCCGTGGCCGCGGGCTTCGACTCCGTCTTGCTCTCGGATGCTGCGGGAGCCGATGCCGCCGCCGGTGCCGTCGACGCACTGCTGCCGTCTCCGGACGCCGTCTCGGCCTTCTTCCCGCTCTCCGCGCTCTTCTTCTCCGCCGCGCCCGCCGCGCCCGACTTCCCGTAGTCGGTCACGTACCAACCCGACCCCTTCAGGTGGAACGCCGACGCCGAAATCAGCCGCTCCAGCTCTCCGCCGCAGTCTTCGTGCGTCTTCAGCGGCTCATCGGAAAACTTCTGCAACACTTCGATGGTCTTGCCACAGCCGTGGCACCGGTATTCGTACAAAGGCATAACTGCACTTGTATCTTAACAACCGCCAAAACAAAACGCGCCCGCATGGCCATTCCGGCCACCGGGCGCGCTGATGACAACCGCCTGCGCTCTTACTGCTTCTTCGCCGCCGGAGCAGCCTTCTTCGGAGCCGGCGCCGCCGGTTTCTTCGCCGGAGTCGCGGCGAACGCCGTGGCCGGCAGCCCTTCCACGTCGTCCTTGCCGAGGCCCGTGAACGTCAGCATGTACGGATCCTTCGCATATGCATCCAGCACGCCCTTGAACTTAATCACCGTGCCCTGTTCGATGGTCCCCTTGAGCGCGTCGTCGAACTGCAGCGTCGCATCGCCCGCCGGATTCTCCACCGCCACCAGCAGTTCCTTCGGCGAGTTCTGCGCCACCACCTTGGCCGGGAACATCTTGAAGCCCGCCGACTCGGCCGGCGGAATCCCCGCACCCTTAATCGTGGCAAAGTACTGGTCGCCGCCATCGGCCTTCAGCGCATCGCGAACCGTATTCCAGAAGGCCAGATCCGGATGCTCCGCCGCAAACTTCGCGCCATTGGCCTCTTCTTCTTTCTGGATGTCCACAATGCTCTTGATCGTGAAGTCGGCCGGCATCACGGGCGAGGCCGCCGCCGCCTTCTTTACGTCGTCGAGGCCCTTGGCATCGCCGTGATAGCCCGAGTACACCTTCGTGAGATAGTCTTCAGCGGCCTTCTTGCCCGCAGCCGGCAGCGCTTCGTTGCCCGTCACCACCGTCGCGCGCGCGAAGTCGAAAATCGCTTCCGGCATCCGCTCCACCTTGCGCCCGGCCAGAATTACCGAACCCAGCCAGTAGGAGGCCTGCGCCATCTCCGGATCCAGCTGCAGCAGCTTCTTGAACGCCGGTTCCGCCGCCGCATAATCCTTCTTCGTCATCAGCGTGTACGCGTAAACCGTATTGGCCTGCAGTTCGATCTGCTTCCGCGCCCCCGCCCACTGCTCGTCCGTCGCACCCGCCGGCTTGGTCTCTGCCGAAAAGAACGTGTCCAGCCCGTCGATCAGCGTCTTCGCCGCTTTATTGCCCGCGTCGATCACAGCCGTATCCGTCGCCGGCTTGCCATAGGCAGTCATCGCGATCTGCTGATACGCCGTGGCCTGCATCAGCGTGCGGTTGCCCTTGAAGTCCGAATCCGGATACTTCTGCTCCCACTGCTTCAGCAGGTCCAGCTTTTTGGCGGGATCCGTCTCCTTCGTGGCGGCCGTATAAATGTCGTACTCGCCCTGGTCTTTCACCGCCGGCGCCTTCGCGGCCGGGGCCTGTGCCCAGAGACCGGCGCCAAGGAAGCCCAGCGCCATCAGCCCACCTGTTAGTTTGCACAAACGATTAAACACTTTACGTTGCCTCCCGCCAGAATTCCCGTAATGAAAACTGCTCTCTGTCCTGCTCAAGAAACCTTTACAAATCAAAAAGGGACAAAGCGGAGTATACCCAAATTCCGCGTGCCCAGGCAATGCTTCGCCATGCACAAGTAGACTCGGGAACTCGTTGCTTTGTTTCCCTCTCCTCCACTAACCCTGTCGCCGGGTCTCCCGGTACTGCCCACAAGGCCGGAATTGCTTGAGGTTAGTCCAAATTCACGCGCTTTGCAACCAATGTCGGTGCCACCCGGAATCCACTCATTGTTACAATCCCTCAGAACCCAGTGCGCTTCTTCGATCTGGCCGTCATCCTCGCCTACCTCGCCGCCGTCACCTGGTTCGGCGCCAGTTTCCGCCAGCGCCAGAAGTCGCTGAAAGATTACTTCCTCGGCGGCCGCACCGCCCCGTGGTGGGCCATCGCCCTCTCCATCGTCTCCGCCGAAACCAGCACGCTCACCATCATCGGAACCCCGCCGCTCGCCTACGCCGGCAGCTATGTCTTTCTTCAGGTGATCTTTGGCTACCTGCTCGCCCGCCTCGTCATCTCCACCATCTTTCTGCCCCGCTACTTCGAAGGCCAGCTCTTCACCGCCTACGAACTGATGCAGCGCCGCTTCGGCCCCCGCATCCGCAAAGTCACCTCCGGCATCTTTCTCATCACCCGCTCGCTCGCCGAAGGTGTCCGCGTCTTCGCCATCTCCATTGTGGTTTCCATCATTCTCCACACCGGCGGCCTCGCCTCCATCCTCGTCATCGTCGCCCTCACCCTCTTCTATACCTTCGAAGGCGGCCTCACCGCCGTCATCTGGACCGACGTCATCCAGATGGCCATGTACGTCCTCGGCGCCGCCATCAGCTTCTTCGTCCTCCTCGCTAAAATACCCGGCGGCTGGCCCCACGTCCTCGACGCCGCCTCCGCCGCCGGCAAATTCCAGCTCTTCGACTTCCACTGGTCCTGGACCGCCCCGTATACTTTCTGGGCCGGCCTCATCGGCGGCTGCTTCCTCACCACCGCCAGCCACGGTACCGATCAACTCGTCGTCCAGCGCCTCCTCGCCGCCAAATCCGAGCGCCAGGCCCGCCTCGCCCTCCTCTCCAGCTGGCTCGTCATCTTTATCCAGTTCTCCCTCTTCCTCACAATCGGCGTTCTTCTCTGGACGCTCCGCTCCGGCGCTCCCGTCGCCAAAGCGCAGCTCGACCGCCTCTACCCCACCTTCATCTGGGAATCGCTCCCCGTCGGCATCGCCGGACTCGCCATGGCCGCCATCCTCGCCGCCGCCATGGCCAACCTCTCCGCCGCGCTCAACTCGCTCGCCTCCGCCACCGTCGTCGACTTCTACCAGCCCCTCACCCGCGGCCGCCACGCGCCCGCCCACTACCTCCGCGTCTCCCGCCTCTCCACCGTCTTCTGGGGCGCCGTCCTTGCCGCCATCGCCACGCTCGCCAGCCAGTGGGGCAGCGTGCTCGAATCCGGCCTCTCCATCGCCTCCGTCACGCTCGGGATTCTCCTCGGCGTCTTTCTGCTCGGAGTGCTCACAAAGAAGCCCGGCGAAAATGCCGCCATTGCCGGTGTGGTCGCCGGAGCAGCCGTCATGGCCTGGGTGAAATTCGCCACCAAAATCCCTTTCACCTGGTGGGTCCTGATCGGCGCCTCCGTGACGTTTACAATCGCCATATTGGCTTCGTTCGTGCTTCCCCGAACCGCCTGCCAACCAGCGGAGACCCCATGACCCTCACCGAAACCCCCGAACTCATCGACTGGCCCGAAACCCACTACGTCTTCATCCAGCGCACCGGGCCCTTCATGCAAACCGCCCCCGAAGCCTGGCAAGCCGTCTCCGCCCTGCTCCCCGCCATCGCCGCCCACAACCGCATCACTCGCGGCATGAGCCTCTACCGCACCGCCACCAGCACCTATCGCGCCGGCTTCTCCATCGCCGAAGCCCCCGTCAACCTGCCCGAAGGTCTCGAATACGAGTGCTTCCCCGGCGGCCGCTACAGCCGCTTCGTCATGACCGGCTCCTACGCCAACCTGCCCTTCGCCTCCGGCCGCGTCTGGCAAATCGCCTCCACCACCAAACTCCCCCTGCGTGACGACTGGGCCATTGAAAACTACCCCAACGACCCCAAGACCACCCAGGAAGCCGACCTCGTCACCGAAATCCTCATCCCAACGGAATAGCGAGCCCCCCCTGACCGCCCCGAAAACCACCACCTCCGCCGAAGGCCGCGACCTCATCCTGCGCCGCGTCATCGACGCCCCGCCGCAAAAAGTCTTCGACGCCTGGACCCGCCCCGAACTCCTCCGCCAGTGGTTCGCCCCCGCCCCGTTCTCCACCCCCGTCGTCGAAACCGACGTCCGCCCCGGCGGCTCCACCCTCATCGTCATGCGCGCCCCGGACGGTGCCGAATTCCCCGGCCGCGGCGTCTATCTTGAAGTCGTCCCCAATCAGCGCCTCGTCTTTACCGACGCCTTCGTCACCGCCTGGGAGCCTTCCGAAAAACCCTTCATGATCGTCGAACTCACCTTCGGCGATCTCGACGACGGCCGCACCGACTACACCGCCCGCATCCGCCACTGGACCCTTGCCGACCGCGAGGCACACGAAGCCAGGGGCTTCCACCAGGGCTGGCCCATCTGCGCCGAACAACTGGCCGCGCTCGTGGAAATCGGCTGACCAGAATCCCCCTTCAGCTGTCCCACTTCCGCACCGCCGGCACTTCATACGCCAGCAGCCGCGCCACCAGCTCCGCCGGCTCGCTCCCCGCAATCACCATCTCGCGGCAAACCGGCTTCACGAACCGCTCCGCCACCGCGTGGTCGAAAAACGCCAGCAGGCCGTCGAAATACCCATTCACATTGAGCAGCCCGCACGCCTTGCGCTGCAGCCCGAGCTGCGTCCACGTCAGCACTTCGCAGAACTCTTCCAGCGTCCCGTAGCCGCCCGGCATTGCGATGAACCCATCGGCCAGCTCCGCCATCAGCGCCTTGCGCGTGTGCATCGAATCCACCACCCGCAGGTCGCCCAGCCCCGTGTGCGCCACTTCTTTTTCCACAAGCGCCTTCGGCATCACCCCGATCACGTCGCCGCCCGCCTCGAGCGCCGCATCCGCCAGCGCCCCCATCAGCCCCGTCCGCCCGCCGCCGTACACAATGCCGATCCCGCTCGCCGCCAGATGCCGCGCCATCCCCCGCGCCGCCGCCGCATACTCCGGCCGGTTCCCCGCGCTCGACCCGCAAAACACACAAATTCTCTTCTGCATTCTGAAATTTAAGTTAGCGCGATCCTCCGCTGAAGCGCCCGCCCGGCCGTAACAGCGAAACAGCAGAACAGCAAAACAGCGCCCCGCGTTCCTTCCGATTTCGATAGACTGGACTGACTCACCGCGATGCCACTCTCACCCGGCGAAAAACTCGGCCCCTACGAGATCCTGGCCTCCATCGGCAAAGGCGGCATGGGCGAAGTCTGGCGCGCGCGCGACTCGCGTCTCGGCCGCGACGTCGCCATCAAAGTCTCCGCCGACCAGTTCAGCGACCGCTTCGAAAAGGAAGCCCGCTCCATCGCCGCGCTCAATCACTCCAACATCTGCACCCTCTACGACGTCGGCCCCAACTACCTCGTGATGGAGTTGATCGACGGCCCCACGCTCGCCGACCGCATCCTCGAAGGCCCGATCCCGCTAACCGAAGCGCTCCCCATCGCCCGCCAGATCGCCGACGCTCTCGAAGCCGCACACGAAAAAGGCATCGTCCACCGCGATCTCAAACCCGGCAACGTCAAGATCCGCCCCGATGGCTCCGTCAAAGTTCTCGATTTCGGCCTCGCCAAATCCGCCTTCGCCGAAACGCAGGTCACCAGCGACTCACCCACGTTGATGCAAATGCCCACGCAGATGGGCGTGATCCTCGGCACCGCCGCCTACATGCCGCCGGAACAAGCGCGAGGCAAACCAGTCGACAAGCGCGCCGATATCTGGTCGTTCGGCGTCGTCCTCTACGAAATGCTCACGGGCCAGCGTCTCTTCCAGGGCGAAGACCTCACCGAAACCCTGGCTGCCGTCGTCAAGACGGACCCCGACCTCTCCGTCGTCCCGCCGCAAGTCAAACGTCTCCTCACCAGGTGCCTGCAAAAAGACCCGAAGAACCGTCTGCGCGACATCGGTGACGTCTGGGAACTCCTCGACGATCCGCTCGCTTCCGCGCCAACCGCGACCTCGCCGTCGCAACCCGGATCGAAGCTCTGGATGGCGCTCGCCGCGGCGCTGGCAATCGCCACTGCCTTCGCATCCTGGGCCCCGTGGCGCTCCCAAAAATCGGCAGATCGCCCGGTCCTCCGCCTCGATCTCGATCTGGGCGCCGATGTCGCCCTGCCCCCTCCCACCAACGGCGGCACCAACGTCGTCATCTCCCCGGACGGCACGCGCCTCGCCTACACTTCCGGTTCGCCCGTGCGACTGTTTCTCCGGCGTTTCGATCAGCCAAAGGCCGTGGAACTCCCGGGCACGCTCGGCGCATCGCGCCCCATCTTCTCGCCCGACGGCCAGTGGGTCGGCTTCCTGGCCGGCCATCAGTTGAACAAGATTTCCGTCGACGGCGGGGCCGCGGTGACTGTCACCGAAGTCGGAGCCTTCAACGGCTGGAGTTGGGGCGAAGACGGGACCATCGTTTTCGCCGAAGGCCCCGGCCGGGGGCTGGTGCTGATTCCGCCGGGCGGAGGACCGCCGCAGGTACTCCTCCCGCTGAATTCCGTCACCGCCTACCCGGTGCCGCAGATCTTACCCGGCGGCAAAGCGGTGCTGTTCGTGGCTGCTGCGGCGAATGGCAACGAAGCAAACACAATCGAGGTCCTCTCACTCGCAGACCGCCGCCGCAAAGTCGTCGCCCGCGGCGGCCACACCGCCCGGTTTGTCCCGTCGGCCGGCGCCTCGGCGGGTGATCGGGGCCATTTGGTCTACGTCAAGGGCGCAACTCTGTTCGCGGTCCCGTTCGATCTCCAAAAACTGGAACCCCGTGGCACCGCGGTGCCCGTGCTCGACGATGTGGCCTTCAGTCAGTTGGGCGTCGGTCAGTTCGAATTCTCAGCGGCGCCCTCCGGTCACGGCACTTTGGTTTATCGCAAATCCGACGGTACGGCCTCGTTTGCGGTCACACTGCAATGGCTCGATTCCAGCGGAAAGAAAGAGGCCATGCCGGCCCGGGCTGCGTTCCTCAGCTCGCCTACCGTGTCGCCGGACGGTCGGCGCATCGCGCTCGAAGCCATCCAGCGCGTAGGAACGTCGAGAGATATTTGGGTATACGACACGCAGCGCGACTCTATGACCCGCCTGACTTTCGGGAAGACCTTCTACTACCACCCGGTCTGGAGTCCGGATGGACAGTACGTCGTCTTTGCGACTCTGAATGACGGCATCTTCCAGGCCCGGGCGGATGGCTCAGGCACGCTGCAGGCGCTTTTTTTGAAAGCGCCCTACCTCGCGCCCGGGTCCTTCTCACCGGACGGTAAGCGCCTCGCGTATATCAACGCTTACGGTGGGGATTACGGGATATGGACCGTACCGGTGGAGCAGCAGTCGGGCCAGTTGAAGGCCGGCAAACCCGAGCCATTCCTCGTCGGCAACAGTTCCAACGATGCCGAGCCTTCGTTCTCACCAGACGGGCATTGGCTCGCCTATCAGTCAGATGAATCGGGAACTAATGAAGTCTACGTACGTGCGTTTCCGGCGCCATCCGCGGGCCAGGGCGGGAAGTGGCAGATTTCGACAAACGGGGGAACCCGCCCGCACTGGTCGGGCAGTGGGCACGAACTCGTCTACCAACTCGGCGACCAGCTCATGACGACGAGTTACACGGTGAAAGGCGAGACGTTTGTAGCGGAAAAACCCCGCGTCTGGGTCGCGAAGTTCGGCGGCACCGAATGGGACCTCTCACCGGACGGCAAACGCGTCGCGTTGCTGGCTCCCGCCGATTCCCCCGCGAACTCTTCCAGCGCGCCGAAGCAGGAGCACGATATCGTGCTCCTGCAGAACTTCTTCGACGAACTGCGGCGTAAAGCGCCGCTCGGGAAATAATCCGCGATGCCACTCTCACCCGGCGAAAAACTCGGCCCCTACGAGATCCTGGCCTCCATCGGCAAAGGCGGCATGGGC